>Ga0208878_1000691_pt1 | contig 11532 bp, 2 predicted proteins | sample Knorr_S15_td_Sur_FD_185600 | JGI IMG/M metagenome (GOLD analysis project Ga0208878, IMG submission 185600) | Marine microbial communities from Southern Atlantic Ocean transect - Knorr_S15_td_SurfaceA_ad_5m_LV_A (SPAdes) (version 2) | ecosystem: Environmental > Aquatic > Marine > Oceanic | place...
CCTTCATTTGTCAAATTAAATGAGAACTTGATATCATTATCTGTTCCTGTATATGTTCCCTCTTGTGATTTTAATCTTGAATCTGTAAAGGTTACAAAACCAACACCACCAGTTCCAGTTTCTCTAAGATTATATTGGAATACTTTTGTTGTAACAGCTGTATTTGCTGGAGGAGTTAAACGAAGTTCAAGATCTCCACCAGATGCAGATGAATAACCAACACCAACAGTTCCAATACCAGCGTTGTTATTGGAGAAATTATCCATATAACCAAACTCTGTGAAGTATGGGGTTACACTGTCATGTATCATCGTTACCTGAGTAACTGCATATCGATCATTGGTTGTATCATGTATTTCAATCAAGGCATCAGAAGCCACATATGTGCCTGAACTAAATCCACTAATTCTTGTTGGTTGTGGAGCTCCTGTCGCTGCAATATTAGTTGTGGTGGTTAAAATTTGATTTAATGATATAGTGGTGCTTCCAATACCTGTAGCTGTTGAACCAATTGATGTCTGATGAACTCTCATTGTCACACCAATGCCAGCCTCAGGTGTAAAGTAAACACTTGTAATACCAGACCTAACATCTGCACCAAATGTTCCAAGACCCACACTTGGAGAGTCTGTTATTGAAGTATTATCATTTGTCATCTGAGCATAATCTAAAAGATATACTTCCTCACTATCATTTAAGACAACTAATTCATTTAATTGACTTCTCTGTTCTCCCTCAAGTTCATTTGTTAATACAAGTAGTTTTGTAGTTGTAAATGCAGTTGTTCCAAATCCTACAACTTGAACAGGTGATGGATCTGTTGATCCAATACCAGATGATACTGATTTTATTTCATAACCAGTTCCAACAGTCAAAGAAGTAGAAGTAATACCAGTGGTTTTAGTATCTTTGAATGTTTCTTGTGCAAGAATTCTTATCGCATAATTATTGTTCTTAGATTTAGCTGGGAAAAATCTTAAAGATCCAATATTACCAGTAACTGAGAAATCAAAAGTTCCTAAGTCAATTTGAGTTTCAACTCTACCAAATGACATCATATAACCAGTTGATTGATCATGAAGTAAGTTAACTTGTATGATTTGTTTTTCACCAGAGAATCTGGTATCAAACACTAAAACATAAAACTTAACTCCATCAACTTCGGTAATATCAAAATCAGCCACATCAGAGAACGCAGTTGCACGAGGTAAATCATTAAATTGTGAACTTATGCCATCAATTGGAATTACACGATTAGTTCTTGACTCAATGTAATCAGTGATAATTTTATTATTAAAGTTAATTTCATCTGATGCAAATAATCCGCCAATATTTTTTGAATTTTCTGTAACTAGATCAAAATCATATGTCTTATGAAGCGATTCATCTTCACTAACCAAATCAGAAACTACAATTGCAACATTAGTTGAAACACCAACACTCGCTTTACTTCGATTCTTGTCATCTGTGGATGCGATTGAAACAATATTTACATCTGCAAAGTTTTTAAAACCAACTACATGTGTTAGACTATTGACAGGATCTTTCCAAGTTTCATATTGAACTGGACTACTCAAAGAATATGAGAAGTTTTGATAATAATCACTATCTTGTATTTTTTGAAGTTCTGTGTTTAATTTTCCAGTTTCTCTTCTAAATCCAGATTTTACTTCTGTATTTGAATCAATCTCAAAAGTAGAAGAGAATGTGTTTGTTTGAGTAATAAATGCTACCGACTTAGAAGATCTACCATTTAATGATTCATCAACCTTAAATGTATCATTTGAAAGAACTTTCAAATATTTGTTATCTTCATTCCAACCAACAACAGTTCCTACTTTATCACCAGTGCTTACTATTTCACCGACACTAAATTGATTTGGTTTAATACCAATATTAAAAGTTGCAACATCTTCAAAAGGTATAACTCTTCCAGAGGATGATGGCCCACTAAAGATGCCAGGATTTGTAACTAATGTATCTAATTTGTAAGATACAGTTGCATTACCACCGCCAGGATTTGTGTTAACACCTGTAATTACAAAAGGTTCATATAAGTAATCAGATGAATTATATCCACTTCCAGTAGATCCAATTCCAATATTCTCAACATATATTTTTTTACCTAAAGTAAATGGATATGTTGATGATGTGAATGTGCCTTCAAGAGTTAGATCTACAACATTAGTTCCACTTGTAAATGAGAGATTCTTAATCTTAACACCATTTGTATTATTAGTTGCAACTATCTTAGGATTAGTATCATATAAAGAATTAGTATTTCTTAGTAGTTCGACCTCAGAAACAGAAGTTCCCTGTAATTTGGATCTTGTAATAATTTCATCGTTAACTTGCCCAGTAACTCTGTCGATAACTACTACTTTAGGTGGTTCTAAGTAATTTTTACCACCAGAACTAATTCCTATATTTGAGATAGTTGATAATTTATCTAATCGTAAAATCTGTGGTAATTGAACAGATGGTTGAATAGTGTTATCAGCTGAATAATCAAATCCAATATTTTTGATCGAATATCTTCTTAGAGCTCCAATATTTGTGCTATTTAATCTAACGATTGCACCCACACCATCAGTTGAAGCAATTGAAGTTACAACTGGTATTGTGTTATAACCTCTACCTCTTGAAGTAAATTGAATATCATCAATTGATCCAGAGGTTGTTGTTGATGAAGTTGCATATTTTAAAACTGTAGCTTCATCTTTGGTATATGAATCTTTTTCTGGTTGTGTTGGAATATTAAATTTAAATGTTGTGCTTCCGATTCCAGTAATATTGTAAGTTCCATTATATGCACTGTCTTCTATCTTCAAAGAAGAGTAATTAACAACATCAAAATCAACAACTGGATTTCTCTTAGAATCAGCATTAATATTTAAATTTACAGGTGTTAACTTATAGAATAATTCTTTTGGAGAGTTATCAGTTAACGAAAGATCAACTTTAGCAGTGGTTGTAACACCAACTGTTCCTACACCAACAACTTGGAATCCATCATCATTGTTATTATTAAAATATGGATTTGTAAAATTAGGATCCCTAAAAAAGTCAAAATCAAATATTTTTGTCCTCTTACCAGAAACCACTTGTGTTAGAGATGTATCAGATACTGCGAATCCAACTTTATAACCTCTTGTTAAGTTGATAGGAGGATTAATTAATGCTACAGTATGATTATCACCAGCATCTGTAATTGTAATTGTATCTGGAATTGATTCTGTTGATTTAAATTTTGTTTCGGATAATTTAAATGAATTTTTATCAATTCTAACTATGAAATATATTCTATTATTAACTAAAGGAAGAGCTGGATCTGAAGATTTATATAAGATTTTGTCACCAGTTTTAAATTCATGATCACTCAGAGAAAATACTGAAGTTGTAACATTAACACCAGAAGATCCAAAAGATTTAGGATTTATAATTGTTCTCTTAGTTAAATCATCATATTCAACTTGATACGAGGTTGTTATGCCTGGAGTTAAAGATATTGATACCTTGTCATTTTGCAATAAACCATGATTCTCTTTACATACAACAGTTCCAACTACTTTTTCAATAAAACCAGTAATCTCTTCTTTTTGTGGTTTAAGACTGTGTTTTGTGCCTGTTCCATGTCCACTATAAAAGAGTCGATGTGCAGTTGAACCTATTCCAGTGGATGTTGCAGTTGATCCAATACCTATGAGATTGCCAGTGGTTCCAATGCCTGCGATGGGATTGGTTGACAATCCTAAGAAATTATCACCTTCATTAATTGCAAAAACAAATGAATTGTTAGGAAGATTAAATGTTGAAATACCATTGTAAACACTTAATGAAGTTCCACCACCATTTGAGTATAAAAGCTTTTGTCCTGTTATAAATCTATGTCCTTGTAGGAAAATTTGTTGAGTTGGAACAAAAGTTGAACTGGTTCTATTTCCAGCAACCTTATAAGTATATCTTACAGTTGATCCGACTCCAACTCCAGCTGTTGATCCGAGAGCAACACTCTCTATGGGATTAAAATAATATGGAACATTAACGTTTGTTACAATGTCTGAATCTAGTCCCATATTAAAGGTAATCGATCTATTTGTAACGGTTACAACTTGTCCTTCACTATGAACTGCACCAACAACACCATTAAATTCTCTTTGAACTCTTAGTTTACCATTGATATTATCAACATTTAAAACTAACATATTCTCTGTAAGAGGTAAACCGTTAGTGCTTCCAATACCAGAAAGACTTACAATATCATTTGCACTTACATTTTTAGAAGAAAAATCACCTATAACGTTGATACTTGTTACAATTCCTGTGATTCCTGTTGTTCCAACACCAACATTTAGAGCAAATCTAGATGTGCTGAATCCAATTCGATGTCTACCGTCAAGATCTTTAACTGTGTCAGTTGATAAACCAGATACAGTAACGATATCTCCATCAAATAATCCATGAGGTTGAGTAGAAAGTCCAATGACGTTTCCAGTGCGATTATCGTAACTAAAGACTACATTTTCAATTTTTGCAACAGTTGATGCAATTGATACAATATCTTTACCACCGACTGATGATATTTTAGCTGAAAGACCGCTACCATTACCTACATTTTTAATTTGTAACTTTTCGTTTACTCTATAACCAGATCCAGAACTTTCAATTTCATACTTATCGACTTTGCCTGGAGATGCATAATTAACTTCAATTTCTTGTAAAACTTTCTTACGACTATCAAATATTCCTTGATATTCAGATCCAGCATCATCAAGTTTATAAGGATGAGTGTTTCTTTTTAAATTAAGTGTATTAAGATCAAGATTTTGATTATTTGTTTCAATAAAATTAAACTCATCAGGTTTAGCAACATAATTTTCACCAATTAAATATGGAAATACTGGAGAACGGAAATTTTTAAATGTTCCGCTTGTTTCATTTTCATTTGGATTAATTGTTGCAAAGTAAGCAAATGTTCCCTTTGGATAATCTGGAGTAATGCAATATCTTCCATTATTTTCATCTAAATCACCATCCGCAGTATATTCGTAATCTTCAATAAAAAATCCAAGTGGAAAAGTTGATATTGGAGGCCCATTCTCTCTTGATGTTTTGAGAGTATATCCAGATCTCATAATTCTTACAATACCACCATCCTTACGATCATAACCATAAGGGCCATAAATCGGATTACCATCATAAGCCCAACCAATAATCGGTGAGTGATTTAAAGATACTTGTTCTGCGTTATTTAAAAGATTTAAATCATTTGAAGTATAATCAATCGTTCCATCACTATTTTTTTGTTTTAAAACTTTTCTAAGACCTCTAGGAGCATAGAATGATGTAAATTTAATTCCCTCATCATTATCACCACGACTTAAGAATCCATCATCTCCATAAAATATATCCTCATATCTCTTAACATTATTGATTTGCCAAGATCTAACTTTAGGTAGAAATACAACTCCAGAGCCAGGTAAATTTTCTTGAACTCCAACTAAAGAAGTAGTATATCCAACTCCACCATTCTTAACTGTAACGCTATCAACAACTCCATTACTGATTGATGAAACAACCTGAGCTCCAATACCATCACCTAAAATAGTCAAATCTGGAGTGGATGTATATTCTCCACCAGATCGAGTAACAATCACAGACTGTATTTGTCCGTTTGAAACAATAGCTTTATACTCAGATGATGAACCAGAGGATACACGAACTGTAGGTGGTATACTGAAATTAAACGTTGTGGATGCACCATAACCTATTCCAGCTTTCTCGATGTTTATAGACGTTATAGACCCTCTTACAATGGGATTTACTCGTGCATGATAGTTCTCAGGATGAGATGTGTTTATTCCAATTGTTCCCCTTACTTCAACAGTAATTGGTGGATAATTGAATACATGATCTCCAGAACCAATTGATGTTAATCCAACAAATTGTCTCGATTGATAATTATCATCTGAAAGAGTAGTTCCTATTCCTGCTGATGCAAGTCTAAATTGATTATCATTTAATTTTAAAACATAGTAATCTTGATCTGTATCTAAACCACCTATTCTGGCACCTTCATTAGAATATCTAATTAGTTCTCCATCTTCAAAACCATGATTATCATATTCTATGTAATCTGAAAAAGTATTAATACCACTTAGAGGAACTAATCTTCTTTTATTTTCAAATCCCTCGCCTGGATTATCGACTATAATATCACCTAAAACTAACTTTTTATCTACACTTTGAAATCTTTGTGTCCCATCAGCAAATCCTGTGAGATTTAAAAGATTTGATTGAGTTAGAGCATCATTTCTGTTATTTGCTAATTTAATTGTTGTAGCATTTACTCTCGATACAAAATAAATTGCATCATTCACAAGTCTTAGATCAGGTGTATTTTGAATCGCAGTTGTTGTTATACCAGCGCTTGCAATACCAATTGCACCCGCTCCAAATGTTTTATAAATTACTCGTTCTCCATCACGAAACTTGTGAAATGTTCCAAAACCAATAGTATCATCGGCAATATTGATTGCATTACCTGTAGAAGATGCATCAAAATCAACAAAATGATCTGTTTGTCTTAATCTTGATCTTAAAACTGCACCTTTTCCATTTCCTCCCTTAATTTCCACAACTGGTGGATCAACATAATCAAAGCCTGAATCTATAATATCAATTCTCTCAATCTGACCCTTAATAACAGGTGTTGCACTTACACCGACACCAGCTAAACTTTCAACATCAACTCTTGGTGGATTTATAATATCATAACCAGAACCACCCTCTAACACATCAATAGACTCAACACCACCAAAGAATATAACATCTCCAGATTTATAATTTGATATCTCTGTTCCGTTAATTAATATTCCAGTTGTGCCTGGTATAGTTTGATACTTATTTCCATCAAAAAAAGGATTTAATGAAATTCTTTTTAGTAATTTTTGATGATCTAATTTTTTATTTGCTAAATCTGGAACTGATATTTTAAAAGTTCCTGATCCAGTTGCATCTACAAAGTTTTTATTAATTAAATCTGGTAAGGAGTTTGCAAGACGAATATTGTTAGAACTCACACGACTTACAAAATAATTATTTCCATCAATTAATTGACCTAAAGAACCACTGATCACATTATATGTGACAACTTCTCCAGAATAAAATCCATGATCTGACGCACCTTCTGTAACCTGTATCAACTGTATAACGTCTCCGCCAGTGGCGCCAGTCCACGTTACAGAACGATCTGGCGCTACTATAGGTTCATTACCTAAACTTGGAATGGAGGGTGAGGCAACGTATGCATGAGGGTGTGGCGGCAATGCATTAACGTTATCACTTTCATGATCATAAGTATTTTGAACATCAGTCGTATATTTTGTAATATTATCATGAAGTGAACTATTTCCTCTTTTTAATAGTCTTCTTATAAAAGAAATTGAATTTTCAGCAATCCCAGGCAAGTCACCTAATATAATAGTTGAACTACTGATTGCAGTTAAAACTCTTCCCAATCCAATTACATTTGAATTTGCATCTAAAACCTCAACAGAATCTTCTTCTAATAGTTGATGGTCTGATTCTGTGACAATAGTAAAACTACTTGATGATTGACGTGTAACTTTTTTTGGAGCTTGTTTTACCGTTGTATTGTAAATCCATGATCCAAAATTATAATCTTCGGAACTCTTATTAACGCCAAATGTTCCTACACGAACCCGATCACCTTTATCGAAGTAAAAAGTTTCTTGTGGAATCGCAAAATCTTTTAAAACTCCAGTAATTACGACTTGAATTTTGTTAGTAGAACTTGCAAAGGAGTATCCGTATGCAACGTTGTTATATCTAACATCATCACCGATAGGTAATGCATCTCTCAACGAAGATAAACCAACGAATTGATTTGCAGTTTTATCTGTATATGTGACAACTCCAGAAACACTTGCAGTTGGTAATGACAAGGAACCACTAGTAGGGAATCCAACCGTAGTATCAACTGTAATCACAGTTGCACCTATGGAAATTGGATTTGTAATTCTGGTTCTGCCTGGAACTTTAAAGTGTCCCTCAATAGATTCTTTTGATATACTTATCTGATAATAGTGTTCTCCATCATATACAAAATCTTTAACATCTGATATAGCACCAGAAGCACCTAAAATATTTTTATCATTTTTATCTGCATCTTGAAAAAGTGTTGATCCTTTTAAATTTCGTGGATCTCCTGTAATTGATTTAACAACAAAATCTTGTGAAAATCCATAATCTGCATCAGATGGTTTAATTAAAAACTCAGATGGTTTAATAATATTGACTTCTTCACCATATAATGCTCGGAATAAAATTTTATATGACTCATCAGTTCCTTTTGTTCGATAAAAATCTTTAATTTGTCTAATAAACTTAATTTGATCTAAATCACTATCAAATTTTCTCTGTTCAAACCCACTTGCAAATGTAGTTTTAAGTTTTTTAAAGAAATCCCGAATAAAAAGATTTGATAAATTAAAAACTTTTGTTCCACCAGTGTGTGCAGCTCCAACACTTGTATTAAATGATAACAAGTCGGGACGAGTAGGTTGATCCATGTTATCAACACCACTGAACCCTCTTATACACCCTGTAAAGGATGTTGTTCCGATGCCTGTATATGTAATGATCTCATCATCTATTTTAAGTAATCCATACCTATTTGGATAACCTTTAGTGCTATCAACAAAAATTGTATCGGAAAAAGACTCAGTGTTTGTAGATAATCCAGTATATTCTGTCAGTGCAGCACCAACATATGTTTGTAATTTAGTATATCTGTCAAGATTCTCAGCAATGTTTATTGAACCACCCTGATATTCTTGAGAAATATAGTATTGTTTCATAAAATCCACAAAAAGTGGACTCTCAGACTGCACAAACTCAGGTAACTGACTTTCAATTACCTGATTTATTTCGACTCTTTGTATTGAGGTATCTATCATTAATATCCGTATCCAGAACCAGAACTTGAAGAACCACTACCACCACTTGATGATGGTGTTGATGATGTTGATGTTGAACTCGTCGTTGTCATAGTTGTAGAATATGTGCTGCCTGATGCAGTTGTTGATGACGTGGATGTCGCACTAGATGGAAGAACTGAATCAGTTGTTGACACTGGAGAACTTGAATTTCGAGTATAAGTTGGTGTATAGTAACTATGAACATGAACGAATCGAGATCCAGACGTATTTTCACCTGATGCGATTAAATCTTGAACAACATTTATAGTTGTATTTGACATATCAAAATTAACGTATAAATCATTCAATCCAACTATATCATTTGAATGAGGAATCGCTTGAATTTCAATCACGTTATTTGCAATTACTGTTGAAATTATATTTACAGTATCTATAAGTATTTCACCATGCATATAATCAACTGTGCCTGCATTTTTCTTAACTACAACAGGAGTTCCACCCTCTGTGTATGTAAAGAAGAATATTCGACCTTTATCTCGGTCAATTGACTCATCGGCAAGATAAACAGTTCCCACAACACCTTGTATTGTAAATCCAGTTGAAACAATATTATAAGATTTTTCTTGAACATGAAACATGTTACCAAAACATAGTTCATATTGAGCAAATTTACTAATTTCTGCTATTAAGTTTCTTCTAATCAAAACTCTGGTGATATTTGATGTAATTGATGCATCAACATTATCAATTAAACTAACTGCTTTACTATATTTGAATCTACCACCAAATTTGTTAACATCAATTGATCGAGAATATTGAGTAAGTGCGTTTGAGATGTTTGTCTTTAAATTTTCCGAATCATTAGTTAAATTTGTGTTATAATATGCTGATGTTTGTATTTCAACATACAAATATTTCAAATCAACAAATTCTGGCACAATTCCAGCTACTGCAAAACTTTTAAGTTTTTGAATTAACTCTCTTTTTGTTTGATCTGAGAGAAAATCACCATTTCGAGGTTTTACAGAGATAAAAACCTTACCATAACGAGGTGGACTCATTTCTTCACCACCATAAGCTGTTACTGACTCAACATTTGGGTAGATATACGCTAAAACTGACTCATAATCAGATGAAGTGACTGCACGATATTGAGAAGAGTAGATTCGAGGTGCATAATACTTGATTGAAGAGATAGATTCAATATCATCACCATCTCTTGACTTTTCTTCTGTTGTAACTAACGAAATATCGTCTGGATTTATTGCACCACCATCCTGATTTGTAATATTTCCTACAAAACTGAATTCAGAAGCACCATTTCCCTCTTTTCCGTCACTTACAATGTATGAAGCTGTGATAAAATTACCATTTGATAACTTTTTACCGATTATATTGTCACCAAAAATTAATTCATACCTTTCATCTTCAATTTCTTGTAATAAGTATGAAGAAGATGTTGATGTAATTCCAATTATGTTATCAATTTGTTTATAAGTGACAGTTGAGGAAGATGATTCTGATGGTTTAACTTTTACATTGATTGTTGAGGTGTCAACAAATGAATTTTCAAGAATATATCTTTGATTAAACAAAGAACTGTCCACTGTAAAGTTTTGTGATACAAAATTACCCTCATAAATTTCAATATTATTAAATTCGGCAAATCCATTTACAACTGCAACTGTAATATCCTCTGGAATACAAAAAATATAATTTGAGTTGTCTCCAGAACCATTACAAACAACTCCAGAGTTCAATGTCAATGATGTAGTCCCAGTTAAACCACTTACATTAAAAGATACCTTTGCTCTTGCTGATCTACGAGATCTTGGAACATAACCAATGTTTCTGGCAAGTGCAACAACGTTTTCTCGAAGTGTAGCGGAATCAAGAAAACACTCGTTTGTTGCCATATTTGTATTATAGGCAGTTGTATATGTATTATACGCTAACGCATCAATAATTATTGAAAGGTTTGATCCTTCAAAGTCATAATCAGTGAAATTAGTATTTGCCCTCAGATAATCTCTGATGGATGTTTTAATCTGATCAAAATCTAAATTAACATATTGTCCGAAAGCCATTATACTCTAGCTGGGAATAAAAGAACGTCTACTATTTGTGTTGGTGATGCAATTCCAGTAATATCGTATTGAACTGTGCAATTCATTTCGTTTGTATCTGGTGGTATTGTTACAGATACACTAACATTATCAATTCTTGGTTCATTATTAATTAAAGATGATTTAATTTCATCTGAAACACGAACTTCACCTAAATTAGTGTCTAAATCAAACAAAGAATCATTAATTACTGAACCAAACTCAGGTGAAAAAGGTTTTTCACCCATAATTGTAAAAATTATGTTTTTTACAGACCTTTTAATAGCGTCTTCATTGCTGATTGTAACCACATCATTCGTCACAGGATGACGTTTGAAGGATAAATTGATATCTTTGAATGCCTGAGAAGCCACTATTTACACAAAAAGTTTCCTGTTTTTATTTATACCGCTTTTTTTATCTTTTTACGACACGAATTCGATATTTTTCTGATTCTAAAGCGT
>Ga0208878_1000692_pt1 | contig 11525 bp, 11 predicted proteins | sample Knorr_S15_td_Sur_FD_185600 | JGI IMG/M metagenome (GOLD analysis project Ga0208878, IMG submission 185600) | Marine microbial communities from Southern Atlantic Ocean transect - Knorr_S15_td_SurfaceA_ad_5m_LV_A (SPAdes) (version 2) | ecosystem: Environmental > Aquatic > Marine > Oceanic | place...
TCTTACAATCATCGGATAAGGATGAGGTCCTGTAACACTGCCTATGATGTAGTATGTATCTTCAATATTAGTAACCCAGTCTCTTAAAGCCTCATTGAGAGCATCCTTAAGAGTTGCTGAACCAGAATTTACTTCATGGACTTCAGCTCCTAAAAGCTTCATTCTGTAAACGTTAAGTGATTGTCTCCTTACATCCTCAGATCCCATGTATATATGACAATCTAACCCAAGCCTTGCCGCAACTGTAGCAGTTGCAACTCCGTGTTGGCCTGCGCCAGTTTCCGCAATTATCCTTTTTTTTCCCATATATTTAGCTAAAAGGATTTGTCCAACTGTATTATTTATTTTGTGAGCTCCGGTATGATTTAAATCTTCCCTTTTTAACCAAATTGAAGCAGTGTTGTAATGCTCGGTGAGCCTTTTTGCAAAGTATAAAGGAGATGGTCTGCCGACAAATTCAGCTAGATCTTTGTGAAACTCAGCATTAAAATCATTATTATCCTTTAAAGTTTTATAAGTCTGTTCTAATTCATTAAGGGCATACATAAGAGTTTCTGGAACAAACTTCCCTCCATATTCGCCGAAGAATCCATCTTTGTCAGGTAAATTATTTTTCATTTTTTTATTAAGCTTAATATTTCAATAATTTTTGAGTGGTCTTTTAAGCCCGGAGAAGATTCTACCCCAGAATTAAAATCAAGGCACCATGGTCTTATTTTTAAGGCGTTTTCTAGATTTTCAATAGACAGTCCTCCCGAAAGAATTATCTTTTTATCAAGAAATAAATCTGAATTGAGCATTTCCCAATCAAAGCTGCTTCCAGTTCCTCCATAAATACCCTCTTTATAGGTGTCACACAAAATTGCTTCTGCATTTTTGAAGTGTTTCATGTCTTCGAGAGACTTAGAATCTTTTATTCTTAATGCTTTCCAAAATTCGCAATCAAATAATTTACAAAAATCTTCTGATTCATCACCATGAAATTGAATGATTGGATTTTCAAAGTAACTTAATGAAGAGCTAACAAATGATTTTTTAGGATTAGCAAATACGCAGACAGGCCTAGTTTTTTGGAAATCTCTATTTTTTATCTCATTTATAAATGCATGAGTAACATTTCTAGGACTATTTTCATGAAAAATAAAACCAACATAGTCAACTCCATTTTCAATAAGAAAATTTAATGTTTCTATTTCTGTTATTCCACAAATTTTTATTTTCATATTCAAATTAAAGGGCTCTTTTCTGGTTTAAACTTTGTAATATTTTCATAATTAGGGCCAAGAAAAATTAATCCTCTAGGATTTACAGTTGTTCCAGCATTATTCCTATCTTTGCTTTCAAGTATTTCTTTTAATGGTATTTTAATTTGGTATTTACCAATTTCTAATAAAGTCCCAACAATTATTCTAACCATATTTTGCAAAAATGCATTTGCAGTTATTTTTATTTCGATGATATTTTCTAATTTATTAATTTCTATTTTTTTTACATTCCTCTCAGGATTATTAGACCCGCAACTTAGACTCCTAAATGATGTGAAATCATGTTTTCCAATTAGGCACTTGGACTCCTCATCCATTTTCTTAATGTCTAGCTCTGCCTGCTCCCAATAATAAAAATCATCAAGCAAAACATTCCTTGATGGGCTATTAAAAATTAGATAAGAGTATGTTCTATCAATTGCATCAAATCTTGAATGAAATGAGTCTTCTACTCTTTCTAAATCAACTACAGATATGTCATTAGGAAGATTTGAATTTAGGCCATTGATCCATTGCATATCTGATCTATCCTGACTTACAACTACATCAAAAACCTGACCAAGCGCATGAACGCCTTTATCAGTTCTCCCTGAGTAATTCATCTGTGGATTATCAACAGAAATTCCCTTGAAAGCTCTTATAAGCTCATCTTGGATAGAGTTAGCATTTTTTTGAGATTGGAAGCCGGAATAATTAGTCCCTTTATATTGAATCTTGAAGGCTAGTTTCAACTTTAACCCCTATATTTTTGATCTCAGATCAACCGCCTGCTGAATAAGTTTTTGATTTTTTGCTTTATCGATAATTTCATCTAATAAAGTTTTGGCTTTTTCATAATCCTTCATTTCATATAGGGTTATAGCTAAATCAAACTGCTGAATGAAAGGATCATTTTTGATGCTAAGTCCCTTAGGCATTGATAATAAAGCATCTTCTGTTTGGGATTCACTTTTAGGAGTAACTGAATTCTTTCTTATTAAGAAAATTGCTATTAGAAACCCTGCAGCTAGGCTCACTAAACTAACTATCAGTAGTTGCAAAATATTTACTCCAGAATTAATTTCTTCATTTAAAATTTCTGTTTCCTCATTTCTTTCAATTTCAATTATTCTTGTTTGAGATTCAATTATAGCTTGAGGATCTAAAGAGGTTTGTTCTTGATTTTGGATATCAAAATTTTGTATTTTCTCCTCCTGAATTTCTTCAATTTCCTCTTCAACAATTGCTTCTGGTTCTGGAGCTACCAGTGTGAGCATTTGCTGTGTCTCAAAAGTATTAGTATCTATCATCTCCCTGATACTAAACTTTGCAAAAGACTTATCAATTTCTCTAATTGACTGTAATTCAGGAACAAGAATATCCATATCATTTCTAATTAAATTAATATTATCGTCAATGAAGGCATCTCTATTATTTTCAAAAATACCCCACATTACTTGATAAATACTTAGATCATCGTAATTAAGCGATTCAGCCATGGACCAGACGGTAGTAATTTCATCAGCTAATATGACAAGCTCGCTATAAGTTTCTTCTTCCTCAATAATTTGTGGACTCAGGACCTCCGTGGTTTCATTTTGAAGAATAGAGGTATATGAATCATCTGAAAGAAAAATAAAAAAGTCTTTTCTATTATCTTTTATCTCAATTGTGAATAGAGCATAAGGGCTTTCAGTATCCTTAAGTTTCTCAAAACTAAAATTGTATTCACTAATATTTTCTTTACTTAGACTCAAATTAAAAAGTGAATCTTTTATCGAAGATGATGTTTGATACTCAAAAATACTGATATCGCTTTTATCAATTTCTTCCGTGGAATTAATTGATATTACTATCTGAACAGTATTCTCATCTTGAAAAGTTTTTGAGGATATATAGGTAATTTCTGAGGATAAAAGTGATGAAAAAATTATAAGAAAAAGAAAAGAGCTTATCTTTTTAATTTTCATCAGCTTTTTTCATTAATTCTAAGATTTGGACTGCATTTAAAGCAGCGCCTTTCCCAAATACATTATCAGCTACAATCCAGCAGGATATCCAATCTTCATTATTAATTTTGCTTGAGCGAATTCTTCCAACATAAACATCACTTGTTTTATTTGCATTTTCAAGAGCAGTTGGAAAAGCTTCTTTTGACGGATCATCAATTACTTTTACACCCTCTTTGCCTTCAAGCAATCTTATTATGCTTGATCTTGAGGCCTCATTTCTTACTTTTATAAAAACTGATTCAGAGTGTCCATTTTTTACCGGCACTCTTACACAAGTGGAAGTTACATGAATTTTTTCATCTAATATTTTTTTTGTTTCCCAGTCGAGCTTCATTTCTTCTTTCGTAAAACCATTATCTAAAAATTTATCACACTGAGGTATAACATTTCCTGATATAGTCTTAGAAAATATCTTGGATGTAGTAGAGGTTGACTGGGACTGGTTTTCAAGTTCTTTTATACCCTGCTCACCTGCGCCCGACACTGCTTGAAAAGTTGTTATCATTACGCTCTCGATACTAAATTCTTTATGGATATGATCGAGGATCATCAAGAGTTGAGCTGTTGAGCAGTTCGGGTTAGCAACTAGATTGGTTTTCTTACTAATTATATTCCCATTAATTTCTGGAATTATAAGAGGTACATCATCTTCATATCTAAAGTAGGAAGACATATCTAAAACTTTACAGTCCGCTTCAATAAACTTATTCGCATAATCTCTTGCTACATCAGAACCAGCAGACAATATTGCATAGTCAGGCTTATTAAAATCAAATTTATCAATGTCTTCAATAATGCAATCTTTTTCTAAAAAATTTATTGAAGAGCCAGCTGATTTTTTGCCTAATAAGAAAATCTCATCTATTTCGAATTTTCTTTTTTGTAGTTGTTCTAGTAAATTTCTTCCAACTAATCCGGATGCTCCAACTAAAGCTAACTTAGACATCAGATTTTTCCTTGATTATTGGAATTAATTCAGATGCAACCTCACTGGTCTTTAAGAAAGATGTATTTTCTGTTAAATCTTTTGTTCTAAAACCTCTCGAGATAAATTCTTTTACAGATTCTTCGATTATGTTTGCTGCTTGATGATTTTCAAGAGAGTACCTAAAAGCCATTGCTAGAGAGAGGATCATTGCTAAAGGATTTGCTAAATTCTTGCCAGCTATATCAGGTGCGCTGCCATGACATGGTTCATACATTCCTTGAGAAGAGCTGTTCAGTGATGCGGAAGGTAGCATACCAATAGAGCCAGTTAGTGTTGCAGCAATATCAGATAAAATATCGCCAAATAAATTACTAGAAACAATTACATCAAACTGATTGGGATCAAGCACTAATTGCATTGCAGTATTGTCAGCAAGCTGATGTGTCAATTCAACATCAGGATAATCTTTTGATAGGTTTGTAATTATTTCTCTCCAAAACTTTGAAACTTCAAGAACATTTGCTTTTTCCACTGAACATAGTTTTTTATTTCTTTTTTGAGCTGATTCAAATGCTACTCGACCAATTCTTTCGATCTCTTTTTCGTCATAAATCATAGTATTAAAAGCATGAGGAGGATTTGAAGAAGTATCAATTCCTCTTGGCTCTCCAAAATAAATACCGCCTGTCAACTCTCTTACTATTAAGATATCTAAATCATTGATAATTTCCTCTTTTATTGGTGAAGCTGAAGCAAGCTCATTAAAAAGGAAGGCAGGTCTTAGGTTAGCAAATAATCCAAGCTCTTTTCTTAATCCTAACAATGCTTGCTCTGGTCTTTTATCCCAATCTAAATCCTCCCATTCTGGACCGCCTACAGCTCCGAAGAGAATAGCATCAGATTTTCTAGCTATCTCTAAAGTCTTATCAGGAAGAGGATAACCAGTCTTATCATAGGCTGCTCCGCCAACATCATGAGTTTCAATATCAAGATCAAGAGAGTATAGATCTTTAACAAATCTTAATATCTCCATTGCAGAACTTGTTACTTCAGGGCCGATGCCGTCACCTGGCAAAATAAGAATCTTTTTATTCATTCGAAAATCCATGGGTTATTTTCTTTTCTATGTTCTTCAAATTTCTTAATTAATTCTGAATCTTTAAGAGTAATATCGATCTCATCAAGGCCATAGATGATTCTTTCAGCTAAATTATTATCAAGATCAAAATCAATAGAGAGCTTATCTTTAAAAAGTATAACTTTATCTTTTATATTTACTGAAATAGATACTGGACTATCTGTAGACAATGAAAATAGTTTTTCAATTTCAGTTTTTTTGAGCTTTAACGGTAAAACACCATTTTTGAAACAATTATTATAAAAAATATCGCCAAATGAGCTTGCTAAAACAACTTCAATACCAAAGTCTCTGAGAGCCCAAACTGCATGCTCTCTACTTGAGCCGCATCCAAAATTATCTCTTGTAAGCAAAACTTTAGATTCATCATAAGGCGAATTGTTAAGAATGAATTCATGATTGATTTTTCTTTCACCTTTTTTCATTCCAAGACGACCCTGATCTTTATATCTCCAGCCATCAAAAAGATAATCCTCATATCCAAATTTTTTAATAGATTTTAAATATTCTGTTGGGATAATTTGATCGGTATCTATATTATCTCTATCAATTGGAGCTACAATGCCTTCAATAAAATCTTTCATCTTAAATCTCTTTTACAATCCTTCCATTTATTGCGGTTAGAGCAGCCATCTTTGGACTCATTAAATGCGTTCTTCCTAAATTACCCTGCCGGCCCTCAAAATTTCTATTTGAAGTTGAAGCACATCTTTCATAAGGACTCAATTGGTCTGGATTCATACCTAAGCACATAGAACAACCCGGTGCCCTCCACTGAAATCCAGCATCGATGAATATTTTATGAATTCCCTCCTTCTCTGCTTGTTCTTTAACCATTCCAGACCCAGGAACAACAATAGCTTCTTGGATATTTTCAGAAACCTTTTGACCTTTCAAAACTTCTGCGGCTTCTCTTAGATCTTCAATTCGAGAATTAGTGCATGATCCAATGAATACTTTATCGAAATCTAAATCGCTCAATTCCTGATTATCTGACAATCCCATATAATTTTTAGCTAGATCTAAGCTTTTTCTTTTTTCAGCAGAAAAAATTGAGCTCGATGGAATCTTTTCGTTGAAATCAATTACCATTTCTGGTGATGTGCCCCAAGAAACTTGAGGATTAATTTTTGATACATCAATATCAATTTCTTTATCGAACATTGCTTCTTTATCAGTTGTTAAATTTTTCCATTTTTTAATAGCATCATTTATTAAATTAGCTTCAAGATTTGAATGTTTTTTAACGTATTCAATAGTTTTGTCGTCAACAGACACTAATCCTACTTTAGCTCCTGCTTCAATAGACATATTGCATATTGTCATTCTGGCTTCCATAGAGATATTTCGTATATATGATCCCGCAAATTCAACTGCATATCCTGTTCCACCTGCAGTTCCTATTGTCCTAATTAAATATAAAATAATATCTTTCGAGGATACTCCTTCTTGTATCGACCCCTCAAAATTTATTCTCATATTTTTAAGCTTCCTTACTTTTAAACTTTGAGTGGCAAGAACATGCTCCACTTCAGATGTTCCAATTCCCATTGCAAGACAACCAAAAGCACCATGAGTTGAAGTATGAGAGTCGCCGCAAACAATACTCATTCCAGGAAGCGTTAAGCCTAATTCTGGTCCAATTACATGAACTATGCCTTGATTATTTGAGTTGATATTAAATTGTTTTATGCCGAAATCATTACAATTTTTATCTAACTCAACAACCTGCAACTTTGAGATATTGTCCTCAATGCTCTCAATGCTAAATTTGTTATCCCTTGTAGTTGGAACATTGTGATCTGGAGTAGCAATGTTTGCATTAATTCTCCATGGTTTGAGTGATTTTTTTTTGAGGCCCTCAAAAGCTTGAGGAGATGTTACTTCATGAAGAAAATGCCTATCAATATAAATTAGTGAGTCTCCATCATCATAGGATCTTATTAAGTGCTCATTCCAGAGCTTGTCATATATGGTGTATCCCATTATTCCGTTACAAATGGGAGTTTTTGATCAACATCACCGCACTGTGCCTTGTTTCTTAGAAGATGGTCAATTAAAACAAGGTTCACCATTGCCTCAGCAATTGGTACTGCTCTAATTCCAACACAAGGATCATGTCTTCCTTTAATTTCAAGCTCAACCTCATTTCCATCTTTATCTATGGATGTTGTGGCTTTACTTATGCTAGATGTGGGTTTAATTAAAAAACTTATATCAATATCATCACCATTTGAAATCCCACCAAGGATTCCACCAGAATTATTTGAATCGAATCCAGTCTTGGTAATTTCATCTCTTAGCTCAGATCCTTTAGAAAATGGAATCATGTCAGAGTTGCCAATAGAAACCGATTTTACGGCATTGATACTCATTATGGCTTTTGCCAAATCAGCATTTAATTTATCGAAAACAGGTTCTCCTAGGCCAACTGGGCAGTTTTGGACTTTAATATTTAGCTTGGCACCTATTGAGTCTCCTTCTTTGATGAGTTCTTCAAAAAACTCTTCAAGTGAGCTAATTTTTGATCTATCAGGAAAGAAGAATTTATTTTCATTTACAAATTCAAGATCAACTGTATCAGCAGAAATACTTCCAATTTGTGATACAAAGCCCTTAGTTATAATTCCATGTGTATTTAAATACTTCTTAGCAACTGCTCCCGCAGCAACTCGCATTGCTGTCTCTCTTGCGCTTGATCTGCCACCACCTCTGTAATCTCTAATACCATACTTTGCTTGATATGTGAGGTCAGCATGATTTGGCCTAAATGTATCTTTAATATTTGAATAATCTTTTGAAATCTGGTCTTCATTTCTGATTAACAATGCTATAGGAGTTCCAAGGGTTTTTCCTTCAAAAACTCCTGACATGATTTCAACTTTGTCGTCCTCTTTCCTCTGGGTAGTAACATCTGATTGGCCAGGCTTTCTTCTGTCAAGCTCCATCTGAATATCTTCATTTTTTATTTCAAAATTAGGTGGGCATCCGTCAATTATGCAGCCCATAGCTTCGCCATGACTTTCACCAAAAGTCGTTACAGAAAAGATTTTTCCAAATGTGTTACCTGACATAGCGGAGTATTATATGCTATTTTTTAAAAAACGCTGAGATTATAAGTGTTTCAGAGAGATAGAAGCTTTTGAAAATCAACTACACTCATAGATGTAAGCTTATCAAAATCTAAGAACTCTTTATAAATCTGCTCTGATTTATCATCGTCAAAAACAGTCTTTAGATTACTTAAAAACTTTTTCTCAAGCACTGGAATGCCTTCATTTCTTCTTCTTCTATGGCCAATAGGATACTCAACCTCAATTTCTTGAGTGGAAGAACCATCTTTGAAAAGTACTCTCAATTTGTTAGCTATTGATCTCTTTTCAGGATCAAGATAATCCTCAGAATATTTTTTATTCTCGGTAACAACCATTTTTGATCTTAATTCATCAATTCTTGGATCCTGTGCGACTTCATCTTCATAGTCCTCAGCTACTAAATCACCTTTAAGAAGGCCAATAGCGACCATATATTGAAGACAGTGATCCCTATCTGCAGGATTGTTGAGTTCGCCAACTTTGGAAATGATTCTTATTGCTGACTCATGTGTTGTTATCTCAATTTTATCAATTTCATCAAGCCTATCGATAATTTCAGGATGCATGCTCACCGCTGCCTCAACTGCTGTTTGTGCGTGAAATTCAGCAGGAAAACTAATTTTAAATAAAACATTTTCCATGACATATGAACCAAAGCTTTGTGGAATTCTTAAAGACTCACCTTTAAAAAGGACATCCTCAAACCCCCATGTTTTTGCAGTTAAAACACTTGGATACCCCATCTCTCCTGATAAGGTAATCATTGCTAGTCTTACTGCGCGACTTGTCGCATCACCGGCAGCCCAGCTTTTTCGTGACCCTGCATTTGGAGCATGTCTGTATGTTCTCAAGCTTTGTCCATCCAACCAAGCATGAGTTAAAGCATTAATAACATCTTCCTTATTTCCACCTAAAATTTTTGTTGCTACTGCAGTTGATGCTACTTTGACAAGAACTACATGATCTAAACCAACTCTGTTGAAGCTATTTTCGAGAGCTAAAATACCTTGGATTTCATGAGCTTTAATCATCATTTCCAGAATATCCAATACTTTCAGTGATTCTTTACCGGCTACAATGTTCTTTTGAGAGACATAATCTGCGCAAGCAAGTATTGCACCAAGATTATCTGATGGATGTCCCCACTCAGCTGCAAGCCAAGTATCGTTAAAATCAAGCCATCTTATAATACATCCGATATCAAATGCTCCCTTTACGGGGTCTAATAAATTAGAGGTTCCTGGAACTCTAACGCCATATGGTACTTCTGTTCCCTCAATAACTGGCCCAAGTAATTTTGTGCAAGCTGGAAAACTTAACGCTAGCAAGCCACACCCTAGAGTGTCTATTAAACAGCTTTTTGCAGTTTCATATGCTTCATCTGATTGGATCTCATAATCCATAACATAATCAGCAATTTGGATTATTAATTCATCAGGATCTGGTCTTGAGTTAATATCAAAAAATTGTGACATTACCTTACCTCAATAATCAATTCATCTGAGATTATTGGGTCTTCATGAGGAATATGTGCGAAGTTTCCAAGAACTAACCTTAATCTGTGGACTCCTTTTGGTAACTCGATAGTGTCTGAGGTTTGTCCTTTGCCGTAATGTATGTGATTTTCGTCTGAAGGAATTGGCCTAGTTAAATCGGGAAGCGGAACATTGATAAGAAGATGATGATGTCCGGAATCACAAGCCATTTGACCAGCTGGTGCAATATTAAAATTTTTAATGCCAAACTCTAAATTTATTACTCCTGTGGAGGTTACTAAATTTTGATTAGGGGTGATAAAAAATACTTCTGGATTGCCCTCTCTGCATTCTAATGAATCAAAATCATTAGAAGTTGTTTCTAAAGAAAAAAATAGAAATGGGATAATTAAGCTAAAGATTTTTATCATTTAATCTCTATCTTGAAGATCAACCCAAGTTGCAGATTCGGGTCCAATATATTCTTCACTAGGTCTTATAATTCTATTATCTGCTCTTTGTTCCATCACATTGGCAGCCCATCCAGAGGTTCTACCAATTACAAAAAGTGGCGTAAAGATTGGTGTTGGTATGCCTAAAAAATTATATGCAGATGCCATATAAAAATCTGTATTTGCAAAGAGATTTTTTTCTTCGCTCATTACCTTTTCAATTTCTTCCGAAACCTCATAAATGACAGGGTTGGATGCATTTGAGCTAAGTTTCTTTGCCCATGCTTTTACAATCTTGTTTCTAGGATCTTCATCTGAATAAACCGCATGACCGAAACCCATAATCTTTTCTTTGTTTGCTAGCATATTCTTCACACCAACATTAGCATCTTCCCTTGAAGAAAATCTTTCTATCATTTCCATAGCTGCTTCATTAGCACCACCATGAAGTGGTCCTCTTAATGTTCCTATTGCCGCAGTAATACATGAATGCATATCAGACAGTGTTGATGCACACGTCCTAGCTGTAAATGTCGATGCATTAAAGCCATGTTCTGCATAGCAAATAAGAGAAGTATCAAGTGCTCTAATGTGTTCATCACTTGGCTCGCTTCCTGTAAGTAAACTTAAAAACTGGCCGCCCATAGTTTTATGATCTGTAAGAGTATCTATATCTTCGCCAAAATGAGATGCTCTATACCAATATGTCATTATTGAAGGCATGGCAGCAAGAATTCTATCAGCTGTATCATTTTGATTAGTAAAATCTCCTTCTGGCTCAAGATTACCTAACATAGAGGTACCAGTTCGAAGCACATCCATGGGATGAGTTTCTTTTGGTATAGCTGTTAAAACGTTTTTTAACTCTCTTGGTAAATCTCTATAATTCCTGAGCTTTGAGGAATAAGAATCGTATTCGTCTTGATTAGGTAATTTTCCATAAAGAAGCATATATGCAACTTCTTCAAAAGTTGCTTTCTCGGCCAAATCTTCAATCGCGTAACCTCTGTAAGTCAGACCTTTACCCTCTTTGCCTACAGTTGAAAGAGCAGTTTCACCTGCAACTTGTCCTCTTAATCCGGCTCCTTCAAGCTTCTTTCCCATCAATGATCCTCCATATTTTTTATGTACTCGTCCAGATTCTTTTCAAAGTTCAAGTAATCTAGTCTTTCATAAAGTTC
>Ga0208878_1000706_pt1 | contig 11432 bp, 8 predicted proteins | sample Knorr_S15_td_Sur_FD_185600 | JGI IMG/M metagenome (GOLD analysis project Ga0208878, IMG submission 185600) | Marine microbial communities from Southern Atlantic Ocean transect - Knorr_S15_td_SurfaceA_ad_5m_LV_A (SPAdes) (version 2) | ecosystem: Environmental > Aquatic > Marine > Oceanic | place...
AACAATTTTCTAAGAAGACCGTTTGTGCTCTCAAAGCATAAATGATCATTAGGTATTTACGATACCAACCGCTTGTAAACTAGACCAAGTGTTTGGAAATATAAAAAAAGATTTATTCCACTACCAAGATCCACAAGAATGGCCGGATACTATTTTTTGTGAACGAAATGGTCAAGCTTTTATTTACATTTCGCTCATTTTTATTTAATTTAATTTCTAATCTTTTCGCATTAAGATTTAACCCTCAGCTACTTCCTCTATTTCTTTGTCAGTAAAACCATCTGCTTCATCTTGCAAAGCTTTTGCATCTGCTTGAGCTTTTCTATTACTTGCAATGATATTATCTCTGTCAGCAGCAACTCTTCGCATTTTATTTATAACAGATCCAGTACCAGCGGGTATAAGTCGACCCACAATCACGTTCTCTTTGAGACCTTCAAGTCTATCTTCACGCCCTGAAACAGAGGCCTCTGTTAAAACACGTGTCGTCTCTTGAAATGATGCCGCCGATATAAATGAACGAGTTTGCAATGAAGCTTTTGTTATACCAAGCAAAACTCTCTCAAATGTAGCTGGTTTTTTCTTTTCTTTTCTTAAATTTTCATTAATTGAATTAATGTCTAATAAGTCTATAACCTCACCAGTAAGAAGCTCTGAGTCACCTGGTTCTTTAACTTCAACTCTTTTGAGCATTTGCCTCACAATAGTTTCAATATGTTTGTCATTAATAACAACACCTTGCAACCTGTATACCTCTTGTACTTCTGTAACAAAATATTCTGTAAGCTTCTCTACACCTAATATTCTTAAAATATCGTGAGGAGCAGGACTTCCATCTAAAAGGTATTCACCTTTTTTAATTTTCTCACCTTGATTGAAATTTACATGCTTTCCTTTTGGAATAAGATAATTAGAAGTTTCACCGTTAGTGGAAACAATAGAAATTTTTTGTTTTCCTCTTACTTCTTTTCCAAATTGTATTACTCCATCATTTTCAGCAATTATTGCGCTGTCTTTTGGCCGCCTTGCTTCAAATAATTCTGCAACTCGAGGAAGTCCCCCTGTAATATCTTTTGTTTTAGAAGTTTCTTTAGGTAATCTTGCCAAGACATCTCCTGCAGAAATTTTTTGTCCATCTTTAACTGATAAAATTGTATCTGGGACTAAATAATATCTAGCCTCATTGCCATCAGCTTTTTTAATAATCTCACCTTTCTCGTTTCTTAAAGTTATTCTTGGTTTTAGCTCTGAATTTTTAGAGGATGACTTCCAATCTGTTACTGATTTTGATGAAAGACCTGTTGCGTCATCTAGTGTTTCAGTTAAAGAACTTCCCTCCATTAAATCCATATAATTAGCAATACCGCTTGTTTCTGCTATTACAGGCAATGTGTAAGGATCCCACTCTGCAATTTTTTTTCCTTTTAAAATTTTCTCTCCATCTTTGAAAAATAACTTAGACCCATAATTAACTTTATAAATTGCTAATTGTCTGCCATTCTCATCCTCAATACTCAACTGAGTGTTTCTTCCCATAACTATTGTATTTTTTTTAGAATCCTCAATTAGATTTTTATTAATAATATTTAATTTACCATTCGTTTGTGCGACTATTTGGGATTCTTCTTTAATTTGAGCTGTACCTCCTACGTGAAAGGTTCTCATTGTTAACTGTGTCCCTGGTTCACCAATTGATTGGGCCGCTATCATCCCTACTGCCTCCCCAACGCTGACCAATTTGCCTCTTGCTAAATCTCTTCCATAACAAATTTGACATACCCCTCTAGTAGAAGCGCAAGTAATGACAGAATAAACATTTATTGATTTTACACCAGCAGCATCTATTTTTTCACAGTCAAATTCATCAATTAACTTATCTTTTTTAATAATTATTTCTCCAGTAACAGGATTCTTTATATTTTCAGCTATTACTCGACCCAGAACTCTCTCTGATAAACTCACTAATATGTTTCCTCCTTCAATAATCTCAGATATATTTACTGAAGATCTCTTTTTTGGATCACATTCTTTTTTTGTTATTTGAACGTCTTGAGCAACATCACATAATCTTCTTGTTAAGTATCCTGAATTTGCAGTTTTTAAAGCAGTATCTGCTAAACCTTTTCTAGCTCCGTGAGTAGAATTAAAATACTCTAAAACAGACAATCCTTCTTTAAAGTTTGAAATTATTGGCGTTTCAATGATTTCTCCAGAAGGTTTAGCAATTAAACCTCTCATACCAGCTAACTGTTTCATTTGTGCTTGAGAGCCTCTAGCTCCAGAGTCTGCCATCATATATACTGAATTTGTTTCAATCCGATCATCATCGTATACTTTTTCTGCAGATGAAATTTCTTTCATCATCTCATTTGCTACTGTGTCTGTGCATTTAGACCAAATATCAACTACTTTATTATATTTTTCACCTCTTGTTATTAATCCATCAGAATATTGTTTTTCGTATTCCTCAATTTGTTTTTTGGTATTGTTTATTAAATTTTCTTTTGTTTTTGGAATAATTAAATCATCTTTACCGAAGGAAATACCAGCTTTAAAGGCATGTTTGAAACCAAGATCTTTAATTCTATCACAAAAAATAACTGTTTCTTTTTGCCCACAGTATCTGAAAATTGTATCTATTACTTCCGAAACATTTTTTTTTGTAAGTAATTTATTTACCAGACTAAATTTTATATTATCATTTTTTGGTAGTAAATTTGCTAAAAGAAACCTTCCAGCAGTGCTTGAATGTTTTTCAACAATTTTATTTCCATTAGTGTCAATAGTCTCAAAAGTTGAGATAATATATGAATGTAAACTAATAGATTTATTTTCTAGAGCTTGTTCGATTTCCTCTACACTTGAAAAAATTCCTTTAGGTTTTTTTTCTTCTTTTTCTGCAGATTGAGATAAATAATATATTCCCAAAACAATATCTTGGCTTGGTACTATTATTGGTTTTCCATTTGATGGGCTTAGTATGTTATTTGTTGACATCATTAATACCCTAGCTTCAAGTTGTGCCTCTAAACTCAGAGGAATATGAACAGCCATTTGATCACCATCGAAGTCAGCGTTAAATGCAGCACATACCAAAGGATGTAGTTCAATTGCATTTCCTTCGATAAGTTTGGCTTCAAAAGCCTGAACACCTAATCGGTGTAAAGTTGGAGCTCTATTTAATAAAATAGGGTGCTCTCTTATAATATGCTCTAAAGAATCCCAGACCTCGCTTTTTTCTTTTTCAACAAGTCTTTTTGCTTGTTTTATAGTTGTAGCTAGTCCTAGCTTGTCTAATCTTGCATACAAAAAGGGTTTAAATAATTCTAATGCCATTTTTTTTGGCAGGCCGCACTGATGTAACTTTAATTCTGGACCAACAACTATCACTGATCTTCCAGAATAGTCTACTCTTTTGCCTAATAAGTTTTGTCTAAATCTTCCTTGTTTCCCTTTCAACATTTCAGCTAAAGATTTTAAAGGACGTTTTCCTGTGCCTGTTATAACTCTACCTCTTCTTCCATTATCAAATAAAGCATCAACAGACTCTTGAAGCATTCTTTTTTCATTTCTTACGATTATGTCAGGTGCTTTAAGATCTAATAATCTTTTTAATCTATTATTTCTATTAATGACTCTTCGATATAAATCATTTAAATCTGAAGTGGCAAATCTTCCTCCGTCAAGAGGCACCAATGGTCTTAACTCGGGAGGAATTACCGGAATTGAAGTCAAAATCATCCATTCAGGTTTGTTTCCAGATGAGATGAAAGACTCTATTAATTTTAACCTTTTTATGGTTCTTTCTTCAGTAACTTTAGATTTAATTTCTGTTAATGACTGTCTTAATTTTTTTTGTTCTTTTTTCAAATCTAAACTGACTAAAATTTCTCTTACTGCTTCAGCTCCTATTCCAGCAGTAAATGCGTCTTCACCAAATTCTTCTTGTGCCTTAAGAAGCGCTTCTTCTGAAATTAGTTGACCTTTTTTTAAAGTAGTTAGTCCTGGCTCAACAACAATAAAGCTTTCAAAATACAAAACTTTCTCGACCTCTTTTAATTTCATATCAATTGCTAAAGATATTCTGCTTGGTAATGATTTTAAAAACCAAATATGTGCAACAGGACAAGCTAAATCAATATGCCCCATTCTCTCTCTACGAACGTTAGATTTAGTGACTTCTACTCCGCATTTCTCACAAATAATTCCTCTAAATTTCATTCGTTTGTATTTTCCACACAAACACTCATAATCTTTAACAGGTCCAAATATTCTTGAGCAAAATAAACCGTCTTTTTCAGGTCTAAAAGTTCTGTAATTTATAGTTTCTGGTTTTTTTATCTCTCCGAAAGACCAGGATTTAATCTTTTCAGGGCTTGCTAAAGTAATTTTTATACTGTCAAAAGTATTCTCTTGGGGTAAATTTTGATTGTTAAAATTTTTGGTAAGATTTTTTTCCATAATTAGTTTAGTTCAATGTTTAATCCTAACGCTCTTATTTCTTTCACTAAAACATTAAAAGACTCAGGCACTCCTGACTCAAAATTATTATTTCCTTTAACTATAGTTTCGTAAACTTTAGTTCTACCAGCAACATCGTCAGATTTAACAGTAAGTATTTCTTGCAATGTATAAGAGGCGCCATACGCTTCTAATGCCCAAACCTCCATTTCACCAAATCTTTGTCCTCCAGATTGTGCTTTGCCTCCTAAAGGTTGTTGAGTTACTAAACTATACGGTCCGGTTGATCTAGCGTGTATTTTATCTTCAACAAGGTGGTTGAGCTTAAGCATATAAATTATTCCGACAGTAACTGGTCTATCGAATCTTTCTCCTGTTTGGCCGTTCCATAAATGAGTTTGTCCAGTTTTTGGAAGCTTAGCTAAATCAAGCATTTCGGTTATTGCCTTAGTGCTAGCACCATCAAATACTGGAGTTGCTATTGGAACTCCATTTGACAAATTTTGAATTAATTCCGCTATCTCTTTATTAGATAATTTTGATATTACTTCATTATAGTAATCATCTCCATAAATCTCTTTAAGTTTAGATTTGATTTTATCAATTTCTTCTTCAAAATTTTTTAAATATTTTTTTATTTGATCGCCTAATTCAGAACAAGACCATCCTAAGTGTGTCTCTAAAATCTGCCCTACGTTCATTCGACTTGGAACTCCTAAAGGGTTAAGAACTATGTCAACTGGTTTACCATTCTCCATGTAAGGCATATCTTCTACAGGAACTATTTTACTGACAACTCCTTTATTTCCATGCCTTCCAGCCATTTTATCTCCTGGCATCAATCTCCTTTTCACTGCTACAAATACTTTAACTACCTTCATAACTGTAGGTAATAAATCATCTCCTTGTTGTATTTTAGTCACTTTGTCCTCGAAACGTAACTTGATATCCTCTGAGGCATTATCAAATTGATTTTTAAGCTTTTCTAGATCTACATTTATTTCTTCTTTTTGAAATGAAAACTTCCACAAATCTTTCAAGTTTAGATTCTCAAAATCATTTTTATTTAAAGTTGTGCCCGGTTTTAATTCTTTAAATTGTTTATTTATACTTTGCCCGTTAAGTAAATCTATAGCTCTTAGTTTTATATTTCTATTCAATATTTCTTCCTCTACTTTTTTGTCCTCCTGAACTGATTCAATTTCAGCTCTTTCAATAGCTATAGATCTTTCGTCTTTTTCAATACCGTGTCTATTAAATACTCTTACGTCAATAACAACTCCTGTACTTCCAGAAGGTAGTTTTAGAGATGAGTCTCTTACGTCAGTAGCTTTTTCACCGAAAATGGATCTTAATAATTTTTCCTCAGGGCTTGAGGAAGTTTCACTTTTTGGCGTAACTTTCCCAACAAGTATATCTCCTGGTTTTACCTCTGCTCCAACGTAAACAATGCCAGACTCATCCAAGTTTCTTAAACTTTCCTCACTTACATTTGGAATATCTCTAGTAATTTCTTCAGCTCCTAGTTTGGTGTCCCTAGCCATAGACTCATATTCTTCAATATGTACTGAAGTAAAAACATCGTCCGTAACACATCTCTCAGATATTAGAATAGAGTCTTCAAAATTATATCCTTGCCATGGCATAAAAGCTACAGTGACGTTTTTTCCAAGCGCTAATTCTCCAAGTTTTGTAGCTGGACCATCAGCAATTATATCTCCCTTTTTTATTTTATCTCCAACTTTGACAAGCGGTTTTTGATTTATACATGTATTTTGATTTGATCTTTGAAATTTTGATAAGTTATAAATATCTACAGCAGATTGAGATAAATCAGTTACATCTGTCACCTTAACAACAATTCTTTTTCCATCAATTTTATCAACCACGCCATTTCTTTTGGCAACAATTGTAACTCCAGAATCAAGTGCTACATCGGCCTCTATACCAGTGCCAACAAGAGGTGACTCTGGTTTTAACAATGGAACTGCTTGTCTCATCATATTCGATCCCATTAAAGCTCTATTAGCGTCATCATTTTCTAAAAATGGGATAAGTGCAGCGGCTACAGAAACTAATTGTTTAGGAGATACATCAATAAAGTCTATATTATCTCTATTGGAAAGTTCAAAATTCAAATTTTTTCTACATGCAACAAGTTCCTCAGTAAAAGAACCATCCTTTTTTAGAGATGAATTAGCCTGAGCAATCGTATACTTTTCTTCTTCTATAGCTGAGAGATATTTAATTTCGGAGGTTACTTTTCCATTAACTACTTTTTTATATGGACTTTCAATATATCCAAACTTATTAACTCTGCAATAAGTTGCTAAACTATTGATTAAACCAATATTCGGTCCCTCTGGTGTTTCAATTGGGCAAATTCTTCCATAATGAGTGGGATGAACATCTCGTACTTCAAATCCTGCTCTTTCTCTTGTTAGTCCCCCTGGTCCTAAAGCAGAAACTCTTCTTTTATGAGTGATCTCTGATAGAGGATTAGTTTGATCCATAAATTGTGAGAGTTGAGAGGTCGCGAAAAAATCTTTAAGCGAAGTTGTAATTGGCTTTGCATTAATCAAATCTTGAGGCATCGCTGACTCGATTTCTAAAAATGTTGACATTTTTTCTTTTACGGTTCTCTCAGTTCTCAAAAGACCTATCCTGAACTGATTTTCAACTAATTCACCCACTGATCTTACTCTTCTATTTCCAAGATGGTCAATATCATCTACATCACCTTTTCCATCTCTTAAATCTAACATAAACTTTATAATCGCGATAATATCCTGTGTTTCTAAAATTGTTTTTTTTGGACTTGTTTTTAAGTCAAGTTTTGAGTTAAGTTTTACTCTTCCCACCTCCGAAAGATCGTACCTTTCTTTTTTGAAATACAAATTTTTGAAAATTTCCTCTGCTATTTCTAGTGAGGGAGCTTCGCCTGGCCTCAGTACTTTATAGATATCATTCAGAGCATCTGACTTATTAAAGTTTTTATCTATTTTAAGCGACTCTAATATGTAAGGCCCTTTATTAATCGGGTCTATATTTACTATATGAAGTATCTTCTCCTCTTGGCTTATTATTTTATTTAATTGTTCTTCTGTGATATCAAAGCCCGCTCCAATAATATTTTGACCATTATTATCTTTAATATCTTTTGATAAATATTTTCCAACTATTTCTTCATTTAAAACAACAATTGATTTTAAACCTTTTTCTTGTAATTTTCTTGCAATAACAATGTTTAGTTTTTCACCCTTAGATAAAATTGTTTTTCCACTTGTACTGTCGATTAAATCATAAGAAATTTTGATCGGTCTTTTATAATTTTCAGGATTAAAGTCTGTAACCCAATATTTTTTGTTAGTGTCATAAGAGTATTTATTGGTAGTATAAAAAGTTTCGATGATTTTTTCTTTTGTAAAACCTAATGCATATAATATCGTTGTTATTGGTAATTTCTTTTTTCTATCAATTCTAAAATATAATATATCTTTAGGATCAAACTCAAAATCTAGCCAAGATCCTCTACCTGGTATTATTCGGCAATTGAACAAAAGCTTACCGCTAGCGTGCGTTTTTCCTTTATCATGATCAAAAAAAACACCTGGGCTTCTATGCATTTGGTTAACTACTACTCTTTCTACTCCATTTGTGATAAATGTTGCACTTGGAGTCATTAGTGGTAAGTCGCCAATAAACACCTCTTGCTCTTTAGCAGATAAAATTTGTTTAGTATTGTTTTCTGTATCAATATCATAAACAACTAGACGTAAATTCGCTTTAAGTGCGGCAGAGTATGATAAGCTTCTTTGTTTACATTCTATGACATCGAATTTTGGTTTTTCTAATTTATAGGAAATATATTCCAAAGTAGATTTTTCATTACCATCTTCTATTGGAAAAATACTTTTAAAAACTTTATCTATTCCTTTTGACAACTCAGAAAGTTGTTCATTTAGTGATTTAGACTCTAAAAATTCATTATATGAGTTTTTTTGAACTTCGATAAGATTTGGAATAGATAGACCTTCAATTAATTTTCCAAAGTTTTTTCTAATATTTTTCTTTTGAGTAAAAGATAATTGCATTAAATAAAAGCGTTTTGTCGTAAGTTTTACTTACAACGAAAACACGTCACAAATTTTGTTTACTTTAATTCTACTTTAGCCCCAGCCGCTTCAAGTTTCTTTTTAAATTCTTCAGCGTCTTTTTTAGCCACACCACCTTTAATCTCTTTTGGTGCTGCTTCTACTAAATCTTTAGCTTCTTTTAAGCCTAAACCAGTTATAGCTCTTACTTCTTTAATAACGTTTATTTTCTTGTCACCTGCTGCAGCCAAAAAAAGGGAGAATTCTGATTTTTCTTCTCCAGCTGGAGCTGCTGCTCCACCTGCGGGTGCTGCTACTACTGGTGCAGCTGCTGTTACCCCCCACTTTTCTTCAAGCTGTTTTGAAAGCTCAGCTGCTTCAACCACTGTTAAAGTTGAAAGTTCATCTATGATTTTATTTAAATCTGCCATTTTATTTCCTATGAATTAATTTTTTAAACTCTTTGCGCGCGCTAAATTAGCAATTTTTGAGCCTGGTGCAAGTAAAATACTTACTAATTTTTGAGCCGGAGTAGCTAAAATACCCACTATTTTAGCCCTCGCTTCTTCCAAGGAAGGTAGTGTGGCAATTACTGACACCTCTTTATCGTCCAAAACCTTACCATCCATGAATCCTGCAACAATTTTTAACTTATTGTTAGACTTTGAAAATTTAGTCAAAATCTTAGCAGTGGAAATTGGGTCAGATGAGATTGCTGCTGCTGTTGGGCCAACAAAATATTTTTCTAGATCCTTTTTGGGAGTTTCTTTAATAGCAATTTTAGTAATTCGATTTTTTGTAATTTTAAATAAAATTCCTTTCTCTCTTAATTCTTTTCTAAGAGAGTCTAATTCGTTAACATTAAGTCCTTGATACTGAGCTATCATTACCGACTCATTATCAGTAAAGCTTTTTTTCATTTCCTCGACATAATTTTTCTTTGCTTCTTTGGACATCATAATTTATTTTGCTCCTACCCTGTAAGAAATACCCATTGTTGATGAAATAAAAATATTTTTTATAAATTCACCTTTTATCGTATCGGGTTTTTCTTTTTTAACACTGTCAATGAAATGATTATAATTCTCTAAAAGCTTTTCCGTAGAAAAACTTTTTCTTCCAATGGTTGAACTAAGATTTCCATCCTTATCATTTCTGATTTCAATTAATCCTGTTTTTATATCTTTTACAGCTTTTGCAATATCATTTGTAACAGTCCCCAATTTAGGATTTGGCATTAAACCTTTTGGTCCTAAAACTTTTCCATGTTTACCAATTTTTCCCATCATCCCTGTGGTGCATATAAGCTTGGTAAAATTAAATTTTCCTGCTGCAATTTTTTCTAATAAATCCTCTGAACCAAACACATCGGCACCAGCCTTTTTAGCTTCTTCAACTTTATCTGCTTCACACAAAACTGCGATAGTGTTTTTTTTTCCTGAACCATTAGGTAAATTAACTATTGTTCTTAAACTAAGATCTCCACCTTTTGATTGTTTAAGATTAATCCTTAAAGAAACATCAATCGACTCATCAAACTTTGAAGTGCAATTTTTTTTAACTAGTTCTAAAACTTCTTTTGTTTCAATTTTTTTGCCTTTTTTAGATAATTTCAAAATTGTTTTATATCTTTTAGATCTCTTTTTCATAATTATTCTTTAACTTCAATTCCCATTGACCTTGCTGATCCACAAATGATTTTTGTAGCTTCTTTTAAATCAAAAGCATTTAAATCTTTCATTTTTTCTTTAGCTATAGCTTCTGCTTGTTTCATTGTAATACTTCCTGCAATAACTCTTCCCGGCTCACTAGAACCACTTTTAAGTTTTGCTGCCTCTCTTATAAAATGAGAAGCAGGCGGAGATTTAATTATAAAATCAAATTTTTTATCTTTGTAAACTGTTATTACTACAGGAACTGGTTTGCCCATAAAAGCTTTCGTCTTTTCGTTAAAAGCTTTACAAAACTCCATGATGTTAATTCCTCTTTGTCCTAATGCAGGTCCAACGGGAGGAGCAGGATTAGCCTGGCCTCCTTTAATTTGTAATTTAACATATCCTGTAATTTCTTTTGCCATTAATTTTTCTCCACTTGATTAAATTCTAAATCAACAGGTGTAGCTCTACCAAATATAGAAACTGATACTTTAAGTCTAGATTTTTCTTCATCAATTTCTTCAATTAAACCATTAAATGAAGCAAATGGTCCATCACATACTTTTACTTTCTCTCCTATTTCGAAATTTATACCTGCTTTTTGAGAAACTGCAGTTTCCGAAACTTGACCTAATATTCTTTTTATTTCATCATCTGATATTGGAGTTGGTTTGTCAGAAGAACCTAAAAAACCACTAACTTTTTGTAGATTTTTTATTAGATGATAAATTTGTTTAGTTAATTCAATTTTTATCAAAACATATCCAGGAAAAAATTTTTTCTCTTTTTTTGTACGCTTTCCTTTTTTTACTTCAGTTACCTGATGTGTAGGTACTAAAATTTCTTGCAAATTATCTGTTAATTTATGTTTTTTAAGTTCATCCTTTATAGACTCTACAACTTTCTTCTCGAAACCAGAATATGCTTGAACAATGTACCAACTCATAAATTAAAAATTAATTGTTAAAATTATATTTAGTAAAAATCTTAATATTTGATCTAAAATTAGAAAAAAAATAGCTGCGATAGTTGATAAAGCAAAAACCATCACTGCACCCATCATAGTTTCTTTTTTAGTTGGCCAGGTTATTCTAAAAGTTTCTTGTTTAACTTCTTGAATAAATTTCAAAGGGTTTCTCATAAAATTCCTAAATTTTGGCAGGAGCGGAGGGACTCGAACCCACAACCTCCGGTTTTGGAGACCGGCGCTCTACCAATTGAA
>Ga0208878_1000710_pt1 | contig 11388 bp, 7 predicted proteins | sample Knorr_S15_td_Sur_FD_185600 | JGI IMG/M metagenome (GOLD analysis project Ga0208878, IMG submission 185600) | Marine microbial communities from Southern Atlantic Ocean transect - Knorr_S15_td_SurfaceA_ad_5m_LV_A (SPAdes) (version 2) | ecosystem: Environmental > Aquatic > Marine > Oceanic | place...
AAAAACGATTTTTTATTTGATAAGATTTTCATAGATGGAAGATGGCAAAAATGTAAATTTATATCAAAAAAAGACCTTAAAGAAAATAATCAGATTATTGGTCCAGCAATAATAATTGATGATTTTACATCTATTTTGGTTAGACCAAATTGGAAGCTTAAAAAAGTGGGGCAAGGTGACATTATTTTAAATAAAATAAGCAAAAAAAAGCATAAAGTAGAGAATGTTAATAAATCAAAACCCAATCCTATGCTTTTAGAAGTATTTAATAATATATTCATGTCAATTGCAGAACAGATGGGGGTCGTTTTAGAAAACACAGCACAGTCTGTTACAATAAAAGAACGTTTAGATTTTTCTTGTGCTGTATTTGATAATAATGGTGATTTGATAGCAAATGCACCTCATATGCCAGTGCATTTAGGATCAATGGATGCCTCAGTAAAAGCGGTTATTAATAAGAATAAGATTATTAAAAGAGGAGACGTTTTTGCTCTTAACGCACCTTATGATGGTGGGACACATCTTCCAGACATAACTGTCATAAAGCCAATTTTTAATAAGTTAAAAGATGAAATATTGTTTTTTGTTGCAGCTAGGGGGCATCATACAGATGTGGGAGGACTTACTCCTGGGTCAATGCCTCCTGACAGTAGAGTAATTGAAGACGAAGGTGTTTATATAGATAATTTTAAATTAGTAGAAAATGGTGTTTTTAAAAAAACAGAAATAACAAATCTATTATTAGGTGCAAAATATCCTGTAAGGGCATTGTCAAAAAATCTTGCAGATCTTAGAGCTCAAGTTGCAGCATGTGAAAAGGGGGAAATGGAATTAAGAAATCTAATTAATGAATATGGTATCCCTGTAGTAAAAAAATACACTAAATTTGTTCATAACAATGCATCAGAAATGGTAAAATCTATTTTGAAATCAATTAAATCAGCTTCTTATACCTATCATATGGATAATGACATCGATGATAATAAAAGAATGATAAAAGTCTCTGTAAGTACTACAAGAAGTCCCAAAAAAATAAAAATAGATTTTTCAGGTACCTCATCTCAAACATGTACCAATTTTAATGCGCCTGAGCCTGTAACTCGTGCTGCGGTATTATATGCCATAAGAATTTTAGTTGGAGGACAAATACCAATGAATGCAGGTTTAATGGAGAATGTTGAGTTAGTTTTACCAAGACGTACAATTCTTTCTCCAACATATCCCGCCGCAGTAATTGCTGGAAATGTTGAAACTAGTCAAGCAGTAACGTCTGCTTTGTTATTAGCTTTTGGAATACAAGCGGCATCACAATCTACTATGAATAATGTTACTTGGGGAAATAAAAAATATCAGTATTATGAAACTATATGTGGTGGAACAGGTGCAGGTGTTCTTGCTAACGGAAAATTATATGATGGTACTTCTGGGGTACATAGCAATATGACAAATAGTAGGTTGACTGACCCTGAAATATTAGAAACTAGATTTCCCGTAGTATTAGAAAAATTTTCAATAAGAAAAAATTCTGGCGGAAAAGGCATTGCTAAAGGTGGAGATGGTGTTATTAGAAATGTTAGATTTCTCCAGAAAATGGATGTATCAATTATTTCAGGGCACCGCGAAGTTTCTCCACCTGGTATTAAAGGAGGAAAAGCCGGAAAAGTTGGAAAATCAGTCATATTTCGGCAAAATGGTAAAAAAAATGTTTTAAAACCATGTGATAAAATTTCTGTAGATGCAAATGATATTTTGCATATAAAAACTCCTGGTGGTGGCGGGTATGGTTTAATTTAAAAATTTAATTATAATTTTTATTAAATGCTGCTTCAAATAACAGTTTTGAGTACTTACTTCTCGGTTTTTTAAAGATTTCTAAAGTTGAACCTTCTTCGACAATAGATCCTTTGTTCATAACCAAGAGTCGATCAGCAAAAAATTTCATTAATCTTAAGTTGTGACTTATAAATAGATAGGCCATATTATATTTGTTTTGTAGTTTGTTTAATAGTCTCAAAATTTGAAGTTGGATAGTTCTATCTAAAGCCGAAGTAGGCTCATCTAGTATCAAAAATTTTGGTTTAAGTATTATTGCTCTTGCAATTGCAATCCTTTGTCGTTGTCCACCAGAGAATTCGTGAGGATATCTAGTTAATATGTCGTTGGGTAATTCAACATTCTCAATGCTTTCTTTTACTTTTTCCATTACTTCAGATTTTGATAAATTTGGATAATGCTCATTAAGACCTTCAGAAATAATTTCAGATATACACATTCTCGGAGATAATGATCCATAAGGGTCTTGAAAAACAATTTGAATATCTTTTCTAATCTCTGTGAGATTGTTTCCTCTTAGGTTTCTAATGGATTTTTTTTCAAGAAGAATATCTCCTTCTGAATGTATTAATCTAAGAATTCCTAAAGCTAAACTACTTTTTCCAGACCCACTTTCTCCAACTATTCCTAAGGTTTCTCCCGGAGCTATTCTAAAGTTAACTTCATTTACAGCTCTATATTTTTTTTTAGACCTCCTAAAAATACTTGTTCTTATAGGATAATCAACAATGATATTTTTAACCTCAACAAGAGGATAGTTTGTAGTCTTCTTTTTTTTAATTATTTTTTCTGGTTCTGAAAAAAGTTTTCGAGTGTAATCCATCTTTGGATTATTTATAATATTTTTGGTCAACCCAGTTTCAATAATTTTTCCAGATTGCATAACAACAACTTTATCAGCCATTCTCTTCACGACATTAAGATCATGCGTGATAAATAATATACTCATTCCAAAACTTTTTTTTAAATCTTCTAAAAGATGTAGAATTTTATTTTCTACCGATACATCTAGTGATGTAGTTGGCTCGTCTGCAATCAAAACTTTTGGGTCATTACTTAATGCCATTGCAATCATTGCCCTTTGTCTTTGTCCACCTGATAATTGGTGTGGATATCTAGGAATTTTCTCATCAATATTGGATAAACCAACCATTCTTAAAAGCCAAAAAACTTTTTCTAAAGCTTCATTTTGATTTAGATTTTGGTGAAGAATAATACTTTCTTTTATTTGTTTTTGTATAGTTTGTAGAGGATTAAGAGAGGTCATAGGTTCTTGAAAAATAAAAGATACTTTATTACCTCGAATCTTTTGAATTTCTTGTTCCTGTAGTGATAGTAAGTTTTTATTTTCAAAATTGATTAAACCCTCTGTTTTGGCGTTACTTGGTAAAAGCTTCATACTAGCTAGGGCTGTGACAGATTTACCAGAACCACTTTCTCCAACAAGTGCCAGGGTTTCTTTTTCGTAAAGTGAAAAAGATAAATTATTAACCACTTGTTGATTTTTTTGAAATGAAATAGATAAATTTTGGAATTCTAATATTTTTTTTTTCATACAAAAACTTTTCTAGGGTCAAAAGCATCTCTTATTCCCTCAAAAATAAATACTTGAAGTGATAACATTACTGTAAAAGTAACAAAAGCTGATATGCCTAGCCAAGGAGCATTAAGTTGATTCTTGGCTTGAAGAGCAAGCTCACCTAAAGAAGGGTAGTTAGCTGGTAATCCGAACCCAAGAAAATCTAGAGTAGCAAGAGTACCGATTGAACCAGTTATAAAAAATGGAAGTAAAGTAATACTAGCGACCATAGCATTAGGAATAATATGACGAATTATAATTTTTAAATTAGAAATTCCAAGAGCCCTAGCAGCCATTATATATTCAAAATTTCTTACTCTTAGGAACTCTGCTCTTACAACACCAACAAGTGCTGTCCAACTAAAAAGAATTACGATAAAAGTAAGTAACCAAAAATTCATTGGAAAAACTGCTGCTAATATTATGATTACATATAGGTAGGGAAGTGAAGTCCAAATTTCTATAAATCTTTGAAAAATTAAATCAGTCCATCCCCCAAAAAAGCCTTGAACTGCTCCCGCGCCTATACCAATTATTGTTGAAAAAAAAGTGACTAAGAATGCAAAAAAAACAGAAAGTCTGAAGCCATAAATTATTCTAGCCACAACATCTCGGGTTTGATCATCGGTTCCAAGTAAGTGATTATTATCTGGAGGGCTCGGGGCTACTTCAACATCATAATTTACAGTATCAAAAGATGAATTGATTATTGGCCATAATATCCAATTTTTCAAATCAGATTTTTCAATATTTTTTATTGTTTGTCCGGGATTATCTAAACATTCGTCTAACATGCCACCACTTAATATTAAACATTTAACTTCAATTGTTTTATATTCAGCTTCTGTTTCAAATTCTCCACCAAACTCACGCTCACTATATTTTTTAAATATTGGTGAATAAAATTCATTATTATGATAAATCAACAACGGTTTATCATTTGCTATAAATTCTGCGAAGATGGATATAAGAAATACAAAGCAAAAAATAAATAGGCTAAAATAAGCCCGTTTATTTTTTTTAAAATTTTCCCAACGTCTTTTGTTTAAAGGGCTCATGTATTTCTACTTTCGAAGTCAATTCTTGGATCTACCATTACATATACAAGGTCTGACACTAGACCAATTATTAATCCCAATAATCCAAAAAAATATAAAGTACCAAACATTACAGGGTAATCTCGAGTAAGAGCAGCTTCAAACCCTAATCGTCCTAACCCGTCCAAAGAAAAAATCGTTTCTATTATTAAAGACCCACCAAAAAATACACCAATAAATAATCCAGGGAAACCTGCAATAATAATTAGCATAGCATTTCTAAATACATGTCCATATAAGATACTATTACTTGGGAGACCTTTTGCTTTAGCAGTAATTACATACTGTTTTTTTATTTCATCTACAAACGAATTTTTTGTTAGCAAAGTAAGCGTTGCAAATGACCCAATCGTTGAAGCTAAAACAGGAAGAGTTATGTGCCAGAGATAATCAAAAATTTTACCAAAAAAAGACAGATCAGACCAATTATCTGAAGTTAATCCTCTCATTGGAAAAATTTGATAGTAACTTCCTCCTGCAAAAAAAACTAGTAAAATAATAGCAAATAAAAACCCAGGTAAAGAATAACAAATAATTATTATGCCTGAGGAAATTGTATCAAAAGAAGAGCCGTCATTTACTGCTTTTCTAATACCAAGTGGTATAGAAACAAGATAAGCGATTAGAGTTGACCATAAACCAAGAGTAATAGAGACTGGCATTTTTTCTATTACTAAATCAATAACTGAAATTGATCTAAAATAACTTTCTCCAAAATCAAATGTTAAATAATTTTTTACCATTATTAAAAAACGCTCACTTGGTGATTTGTCAAAGCCAAATTGTTTTTCTAAATCTTTAATAAATTCTTCTGGTAAGCCCTGTGCACCTTTATATTTTGAATCATTTGATAATGACTGGTTTGAATTATTTTCTTGTCCAGCATCAGAACCTCCTCCTCCTACTAAATCTAAATTTGATCCATTTTCAAATTGGTATATCATTTGCTCAACTGGACCTCCTGGTACAAATTGAACCAATAGAAAATTTAGAAACATTATTCCCAATAATGTTGGTATTATAAATAAAACTCTGCGAATGATATAATCCAGCATGTGTATTTATTTATTATTTAAAATTTCTGCTTTTTCATTATCAAACCACCAGAAATCAAATGCTCCTAAATCAAATGGTGGAAGATTTTTTGGATAGGAATAGTGATTTCTGTATGCTACTGTGTGTACTTTTTTGTACCATTGTGGAACCCATATATGAAGAGATCTAAGTGATCTATCTAAAGATCTGATTATTTCGTTAAGTTCTTTTCTTGTTGTTGCATTAGCTGCTAAATTGATAAGAATATCAATTCCTTCATTTTTTAAACCTACTAAATTTCTGGAAGGAACATCAGCAGTTTTAGAAGAGTATTGTTGGACAAGTTCTATTCCAGGAGTTAGGGAATTACCATAAGTTGAAGTTATAATTTCCCATTCAAAATTTCTTACTCTTTCTGTATATTGAGTACTGTCTATTCTAGTATGTTTTGCCTCTATTCCCAATAATTTAAGATTTTCTATAAATGGATTTATTATTCTATCAAAAGCAGGAGAATAATTTAAGATCTCCAATGAAAAAATATCTCCTTTTTTATTCTTGAGCTTTCCATCTACTAAATCCCAACCGGCATCTTGAAACAATTTAATTGCTTTTCTTCTATTTTTTCTATCGACTTTATCAGGTTTTGATATGGGTGGTATGAAAACTGGATCACTAAAAATACTTTCAGGTAAATATTTCTTCAATGGGTTTAGGATAGCAAGCTCTTCTTTTGAAATTCTACCAGAAGCTTGCATGGCGCTATTTTCCCAAAAACTTGTCACTCTATCATAAAGACCAAAAAAGAGGGTTTTATTTGACCATTCAAAATTAAACATAAGACCTATGGCTTCTCTTATTTTTGGATCATTAAATTTATCCAATCGAAGATTAAAGAAAAACGCTTGAGCAGAGCCTAGATTTCCATCAGGAAGCGTTTCTTTTTTAATTATTCCTTTGTCTATTGCTGGAAAATTATAATCTTGTGCCCATTTCTGAGACGAGTTTTCTGAACGAAAAGTATATTCACCTGCTTTAAATCCTTCAAAAGCTGCAGTAGTATCTGCATAATATTCATACCTGATTTTTTTAAAATTATTCCTACCTTTATTTATTGGTAAGTTCTTACCCCAGTAATTTTCGTTAAGCTTATAGACCAGTCTTTTTCCAACTTCTATCTCATCTAAAACATATGGCCCACTTCCTAGCATGGGTTCAAGACTACTCTCAGCAAAGTCTCTTGAAGAAAAAAATTTTTTTGAAAACACGCTAGAAGAAGCTGCTAACATCAGCATTTCATTATTATCAGAAGAATTTTTAAAACTAAATTTAACCTTTGTAGGTGATAATGCTTCAACACTTATTATGTCGGCAAAAAGTTGTTTAAGTGAAGGTATACCCTTTTCCAATAAAATATTATGGCTAAATACTACATCAGATGCAGTTACTTGGGAGCCATCAGAAAATTGAGCTTCAGGTCTTAGATTAAAGATGGCAAATGATTTATCTTCAGGATATTCGATGCTCTCAGCTAATAATCCATACATTGAGTCAGGTTCATCTGCGGTTTCTGTCATTAATGTTTCTATAAAAATATTGCCAGAACCAGCTGCATTTCCTTTGACAATATATCTATTTAAAGAGTCAAAAGTTCCAAAAGCCCATGTAGAAATCTCTCCACTTTTTGGTGCGTTTGGATTCACGTATTCTAAATGTGAAAAGTCTTTAGAATATTTTAAATTTCCAAAACTCGAAATTCCATGGGACTTAATAAGAGTCTCGGAATACCCAAGACCTGAAAATAATAAACTTTTAATGATCAGCATTAAATTAAAAAATATGATATAGAAAAATTTTTTCATTATAAAACCTATAAGTACTCAAATTATTTGATATGAATTATTACTTTAATAGAAAACAATACTATACATGAAGAACAACTAAAGACAAATTATGTAAATTTTATTTTGTGCTATCTTCTAAGTATGCAATTAAATTCGCTCTATCAGAAATTTTACCTAATCCTGCAAAATTCATAGCTGTTCCTTTTACATAATTGGATGGTTTTGTTAGAAATTGATTCAACTCATCATATGTCCAATTTCCATTAAGAGCTTTAAAACTAGATGAATATTTGAAATCTGAAATAACAGCCATCTCTCTATCTATTATATTGTAAAGATGGGGGCCAGTTCCATTTTCACCATCTCCCAATTTATGACAGGCTTTGCATTTACCAAAAACTTTTTTTCCTTTGGATAAATCTGCATTTGCAAGTAATTCTATGAATGGAATTTCTTTCTCTTCTTCTTGATTTGGTTGAGTAACATCTTCATCTATCTCTAAAAGATAGGCGACCTCTTTATATTTGTAATGACTATTATGGTAAACTTCTTCTGCTACCCATTGAATAAGTAATAATATTAAAAGGGACCCACAACTAGCACCTATAATTTTCGTCCATGTCATTGTATCCATAAAAATATCCTTTTTCTTAAATATATTAAAATTATTTCTATTGTACTTTAACTACTTCTATATATAGTTTTCAAGGTGTTGTTTACGCGACAAATAGAACAATAAGGATTATTTCTTGCAAATATCATTTCAAGGTGAACTCGGATCATATTCACATCAAGCTTGCAGTGAGGCTTTTCCAGATGCTGTTCCATTACCTTGTTCTACTTTTGAAACAGCAATGGATCAAGTGAAAGAAGGAAATTCAGAATACGCTATTATTCCAGTTGAGAACTCAACCTATGGAAGAGTTGCAGATGCTTATTATTTACTTCCTAATTCAGGTTTATTTATTATTAAAGAGCATTTTTTAAGAGTTCATATAAATCTTCTTGCATTACCTGGAGTATCTCTAAGTGAGATTAAAACAGCTATGAGTCACTCCGTTTTACTGGGACAATGTAGAAGATTTTTAAATAAACATAAAATTAAGTCATTATCAGGTATTGACACAGCTGGATCAGCAAAGATCGTGTCAGAGAGTAATGATAGATCTAAATCAGCTTTAGCTTCTCCTCTTGCAGGGGAGATTTATGGTTTAGATTCACTTGGTGTCGAGATTGAGGATATGAAAAATAATACAACTCGCTTCTTGATTATGTCAAATAAGAAAAAAAATTTTCATTTTGAAAAAAATAAGAAATTTATGACTACTATTGTTTTTCAAGTAAAAAATATTCCTGCAGCACTTTATAAAGCTATGGGTGGTTTTGCAACCAATAATGTTAATATGGTAAAATTAGAAAGTTATATGGTTTCAGGAACTTTTACATCTACTCAATTTTATGCTGACATAGAGGGACATCCAGATGAAGAAAAGGTAAAAAGGGCTCTTGATGAGTTAGTTTTTTTTACAAGTTTTTTTAAAATATTGGGTGTATATGAGTGTCATAATTTTAGAAAATTTAATTCATAAGATTTACATTTCGTCATTTACCCATTTCTCTAATAGATACCTTGCTATTGTTCCTTTTCTGGCAGGAATAAAATTGTCAGCTTTACCATTTAATACTAGTTTGAGATCTTCTTTAGAAACCCAAAAAGCATCTTCTATTTCATTATTATCTATAATTAATTTTCTATCTTTTGTTTTAGCTGATAATCCAATCATTAATGATGAAGGAAATGGCCAGGGCTGGTTAGTAATAAATTTTATGTCATAAATATTTAAACCAACTTCCTCTTTTATTTCGCGTATTGCCGCATTTTCTAATGTCTCTCCAAGCTCCACAAAACCTGCCAAACAAGAATAAAGTTTGACAGGAAAGTGATGTGATCTTCCAATAAGAGTTTCATTATCGTTTATAATAATTACAATAATAACTGGGTCTATTCTCGGAAAATAAACTTTATTACAATGTTCACATTTTATTTCCCAATGGTCATTAGTGAAACTTTCAAATTTTATTCCGCATTTGGTACAAAATTTATTTTCTGATTTCCAGTTTATGAGAGATTTTGCAAGACCTGCTATTGAAGAATCTTTCAAACTTAAACCTGCAAATGTTATTCTCAAGTCGCTAAAAGTTGAATTAAATAATTTTTCTTGTTTTAGAATATTGTTGAAAAATTCTATCTGATTAAATTTATCTTTATTTTTTTTATTCAAAGATAAGTTATGGACATATAAAGATTTTGATTTAGATTTACCCAAATAAACTGTTAGGTCTACATAAGACATTAAAGGATTTTCTTTACTTAAAAAATTTATTTTTATTTTATTATTTATTTTTTTTGTAAGAATTAAGCCTTCACAAAAAAAAATATGAAGATTTTTTGATTCTTTTTGAATTCTTTTTTTATTTTCAGGATATTTCCTGATAATTTTTTTTGTATCAGTAAAAAAAAGCTTAGATTTTGTTTTCATGAATAATTCATTATTATAGAATCAAAGACTTGTAAAATTACAAATAAAAAATTACTAGTTTAATTGAGAGGTTGATTTGGACAAGTAATTCGCCAATCCGGTCAGGTCTGAAAGGAAGCAGCCGTAACGAACCTGCTTGGGTCAATATCAATCTCTCGCTTATTATTATTTTAAGATTAATACTGAGATTTTGATACCTATATATATATCGTTATAATGTCTTATACTGTATTAGCTAGAAAATATAGACCACAAAAATTATCAGAATTAATTGGTCAAGACACTTTAGTTAAAGTAATTACAAATTCATTTAGATTGAATCGTATTGCTCATGCATTTTTATTAACTGGTTCAAGAGGAATCGGTAAAACTTCAACAGCAAGAATAATTGCTAAGGGACTGAATTGTATTGAACCCTCCAATAATAATCTCCCAACAGTTGATCCATGTGGTAAATGTGAAACATGTATCTCTATAACTGAAAGTCGTCATATAGATGTAATTGAAATGGATGCTGCAAGTCGCACTGGAGTTTCTGATGTTAGAGAGATTATAGATAATATAGATTATAAAACAGTATATGCTCGTTTTAAAGTTTATATAATTGATGAAGTTCATATGCTTTCAAATTCAGCATTTAATGCTTTACTCAAAACTCTAGAAGAACCTCCTGAACATGTTAAATTTATTTTTGCCACTACTGAAGTTTTAAAAATTCCAAATACAATCATTTCTAGATGTCAGAGGTTTGATTTGGAAAGAATTGACAATCAACTGATTACGAGACATCTATCTGATATTTGTAATAGAGAGGATATAGATTTTTCGGCAAGCGCTCTTAGCATGATTTCAAATGTTTCCGAGGGTTCAGTAAGAGATGCTTTATCAATATTAGATCAAGCTATAATATATAGTGATGGAAAGTTGGAATCTAATCACATTACAGAAATGCTCGGTTTGTTGGATCAAAATAGATCTTTAAAATTATTTGAAATGATCCTCAATCAAAACCATAATGGTACAATTACAGAATTAGAAATGGAAATAAAAGATGGCATAGATCCTTATTCAATTTTGAACGGATTAATGGATATTAATTGGAAATTAATGATATCTAAAATAAAAAATGAAGATTTTACTCTTTACGATTTATCAGATGACAATTTTCAATTGCTTAAAAACATTTCAAAAAAAATGTCAAAAAGCGTGTTATCTAGATGTTGGCAGATTTTGTTAAAAATCCATGAAGAATTAAAATATGCTCCAGATATATTATCTACCCTTCAGATGGGGTTATTACGATTAAGCTTTCTAGCTAACGCGCCAGAACAGTCTGATTTACTTAAGCTTATTGATGATTCAAAAAGTTTATCTAAAGAAAATAAACCGTCTACCGAAAAGCCTTTAGATTTAAAAGATGACGAATTAAAAAAAAAAAAAATAGAGATTAATAACTT
>Ga0208878_1000717_pt1 | contig 11328 bp, 9 predicted proteins | sample Knorr_S15_td_Sur_FD_185600 | JGI IMG/M metagenome (GOLD analysis project Ga0208878, IMG submission 185600) | Marine microbial communities from Southern Atlantic Ocean transect - Knorr_S15_td_SurfaceA_ad_5m_LV_A (SPAdes) (version 2) | ecosystem: Environmental > Aquatic > Marine > Oceanic | place...
CCCTCCACATAGTGATAGGACTCTCTTGTATGTACTATGGGAAAGGTTCCCTCTGGTCCTATCGAACGCCAGGGCGATGAGGCACTTCACTATGATGATGGATACAAGGAAAGTTAGCGCGTAGGCAACTGGGGCGAGTGGTTCATGGTCTGCGGCGGAAGCCATCAGAGGCCCCCCGATGAGGAACCAGAAGACGTACACGTTTGGATTCAGGAGATTCGTCAGAACACCCCTCTTGAAGGAGTGAGATACATCGATATCAGTTAGGTCTGGAGAGGGGGGCTCCAAACTGAAGCACTCAAGACCCATCTTCAGAAGGTAGCCTGCTCCTAGAACGGAAATGAGAATGAGGACAGTGGGTTGCGTGGCTATCCAACTAGCGGCTAGTAGGCTTACTATCACGAGTGGCCCGTCGGTAAATATGGGAGCTGCTGCAGTCCACATTCCTGCCCTAAAGCCGCCAGAAAGTGTCTCCTTGATTACCATAGTGAGGAGAGGGCCTGGCTTGACTCCCTCCACTACCCCCAATGCAAGACCTGCTACCGCGAGAGAGAGGATTAGAGAGAGGTCCATGCCCTATCTCCTTGAGGCCACCTTTGCGAGAAGCTCTAGTATCTCCAAGTATAGCCAGATGAGAGTTACCATGAGGCCGAACGCTGCCCTCCACTCAAGCTGTTTGGGGGCCCCTCTCTCAACGCCTCTCTCTATGAAGTCGAAGTCGGCTACGAGACACAATGAAGCTATGCAAATCACGAATAAAGAGAAGAGTATCCCGATTGGGCTGGCCTCGTGAATGTAAGGGACCTCGAAGCCCAAAAACACACCAATGAAGGAGATCAGGTAGATCATGAGGATGGCAGTGAGGGCTGACATAACTGCTATCTGCAGATTCTTGCTCCAGGAGATGAGGCCCGCACGATAAATCGTCAGCATAGCTCCTAGAATCCCCAGAGTTAGGACCACCGCTAGAATTCCGATGCCCGGGAAGTACTGCTCATAGGCCCATGTCACTCCTCCCAAAAATAGTCCTTGGCAGAGGGAGTATGAGCAGATCATAACCGGGTTTGTAGAGCCTGAGAAGATGATAACCATGGCAAGTATGAAGCCCCCGATTACACCGATAAGAGCAAGGAATCCTGTCTCTGGCATGAACATGGCTGTTCCTATTGCTGTGGTGGCTATGATGATCAGAAGTATTCCCGTCTTCTCGGTGGTCCCCTCCATGGTCATCATGTTGGAGTCCCGATCATCCCACCACGGTGCCTCCCTGTAGGCACTCTTGTCGAATGTCGAGTCAGATAGAGCAGGGTTCCGGGAGCGATACATACGACGGGTTCTGTAGGGGCCCCTTCTCAAAGGTTGGCACGGAAAATACGAAACTCACTCCTCTTCAGAGGATTCTCTGACTTTTCGGGGCCTGGGAGCTTGCTTCCTCTTCTTCGCACCCTTCCTTACTCTTCCCTTGGGCTTTTTCTGGGACTGCATGAACAAAACCATGAGAACGATGGCTAGCCCTGCCACTCCGCCGACGATCATAACCAGTTGCTCTCCCTCTTCGCAACTAGTCTGACCATACTGTGACTGTGTCTCCCCACTGGCACAGGCGGTCTGGGAGCTCGCTCCAGCCTCTGCCACGTAGTTCCCGGGCTCGGCGGCTATGCAACCGACGGCACCTGGGAGTGGTTGGAAGTTACCGGGGAGACAGGGCTCTTGGGAGGTCTGTCCTGTCTTTGAGACGAAGTGGCCCGGAGATGCGTCCAAACATTCCGACATACCTGACTCTGGCTGGTAGGTTCCTCTCTCACAGGGGGTCTGGGATGTCGCTCCTCTCTCGGGGACGTGCTGACCTCTGTCTGCTAAGGTGCACTCGGACTGCCCGGTCAGCGGCTGGTACGTTCCTGGCGGACAAGGAGTGGGCTCAGCAAGGCCGGAGGAGTCCGAGTATGTCCCTGGGCCCGCCGGTTTGCAAGTTATCGCCCCGGGCTCATCTTGGTATTCGCCCGGTCCGCATGGAGTATCCTCGGTAGATCCAGACTCAATCACAAAATTACCTGGCTGGGCCAATTCGCAAGACGTCGCTTCGGACTGTGATTGGAATGAGCCGGGCTGACATGCAACCTGCTGGGTTGCCCCCTCCCCGCTGTAATGCCCTGGCTCAGCTGAAAAGCATGATGATTCACCAGAGTTGGGCTGGTACTGGCCCGGAGGGCATGGTAACTGGTCTAGGGAGGCATTCAGTGGGACATGGCTTCCGGGATCAGATAGAGTGCACTCTCCCATCGCACTGTAGGGAGCATAGGTCCCTGGCTCACATTCTTGTTGCGAGCTGGCCCCTAACTGGCTGTAGTGCCCAGGATCTGTGACGCCAGAGCAGGAGGTGGCTCCTCGCTCTGTCTCGAAGGTGCCTGGTTCGCACCCTATCTGGTGTGCTGTTCCCGGTTCTGAAGAGTAGTGGCCGGGGTATGTTGCAATGCAAGAGGTCTGTCCGGGCGTGGGTTGGTACTCTCCGGGAAGACAGGGGGTCTGCGTAGTGGCACCAAAATCTGTCGTGTAGTATCCCGGATCGGCCAGCTTACACTCCTCGAGGCCGAATTCGTCTGAGTATGTTCCTGGCGTACACTCATCCTGCTGAAGGGAGTTAGGAGAGGCCTTGTGCCCCGGGCTCGCGGAGAAGCAGGAGGATTGGCCTGGATTCGGTTGGTACGTTCCGCCTTCGCATGGCGTCTCGCCCGTGTTGCCACTATCTCCGGTGTAGTATCCGGGTGTCGTCTCTATGCAGTATGTGTAGCCTGGATTCGGCTGGTATGTCCCAGGGGGGCATGGGACTTCGTCCGGAGAGCCGAAGTCGCTGTAGTGGCCAGGGCTGTTGGATATGCATATCTCTGCAACCAATGTCCCTTGCCCATCTATGGGGCGTGTATCGAAGGCATACCCGCTGACTGTGTCGTTCTCGGCATACTGACCACTGCTTGGTAGATATGTTCCCGCATGGCAGGGGTATTGTTCGGTTGCAGAGATTGGCACTATTGTGTAGTGTCCTGGGGATGCATCCATACACTCGGATTGCCCACCGTTTGGCTGGTATGTGCCTATGGGACATGGGATCTGACTGACCTGCCCGGATGAGGGCACATAGTGACCTGGATCAGCCGGAATACAACCGGTATTGTCAGTTGAGAAATACCCGGCCTCACAATCTGATATGAGGGGGTGTGAGTCGAACAAAGACATGATTCCATCGCCATCTGGATCTCTGTCAGATAGCCCCGGTGCCTGGGACGGGAGTGATGAGTTAGGGGTGAAGCCGGGAAGGCAGTTTCCTGTGCAAGCCCAGTCAGTGGGACCGAGGTCAACAAGTCCGTTGTTGCTGGGCTCGGAATAGCTGAAGTTTCCGATTCCTATTTGCCCCCAGTTGTTTCTTCCCCAGCAGAAGAGTTCCTCAGCCAGTGTTATCGCACAGGTATGATTGTATCCCACTGCGACTGAAGCCACCCCCTGCCCCAGATCGATCTCGACTGGTAAAGTGGATATTCTTCCTCCTACTGAGTCGTAGGAGTTGCCTGTGGCTGTCTGCCCCAGCTGTCCGACATTGTTCGACCCCCAGCAGTACAGGCTGTTGTCATCCAATATGGCACAGGCGCTCTGGTAATGCATGTCAATCGAAATTGCTGTTCTTCCCGTAGGAAGGATCACGTTTGAGGAGGTAGACCAAGTGGATGTGGTCGTGCCGTCGCCCAGTATCCCCTGCCAGTTGCTGCCCCAACAGCTCACACTGCCGTCGTCCAGCAATGCGCACGTGGAGTTCCCTCCTGCAACAATCTGGGCGATTGACGATCCAACTGGAGTGACCCTGACGGAGGAGGGGGAGCTTTCGTTGACGAGGGAGACTGTCCCTAGCTGGCCGGCATCGTTGTTACCCCAGCACATTGCTTCCCCGTCTGAGAGTAGGGTGCATGAGTGGGAGTATCCTGAGACGATTGAGACGGGGACTGAGCCTTGGGGAAGTGGGACTACGTCTGGTGTGCGATCATCGTAGTAGTTGCCCTGGCCGAGCTGACCATTCCAGTTCCTCCCCCAGCAGTATACCGATGAGTCGTCTATGTCCTGCCCCCTTACTGGAGATATGGAGCAGGTGTGTCTGTAACCTGTTGCGACCTCTACTGTATGTGTGTTCAGGGGGAGTGCTGGCTTCTGTGGGATGTGGCAGTTCCCATAGCATGCGTTCAGGTTGTAGTTGTCCCCCTCACCCCAGCACAGTAGATTGTAGCGTGCAGGCTCGATCGGTGTTGAGACAGGGGAGGCTGTAATCCCACAGCTGTGCAACGCGCTTCCGTCTATGGCTACCCATTCCGCGGTGACGTTGTGGTCGATACTCCTCTGCGCTGGCCAGAATGGGCTGTTTGCCCCCGGGAGGAGCGCGGGTACGGGTTGGATGGCTGCATATCCAGACTGATACCCGTCTCCAATCTTACCCCAGCACCTGAGCGTGTTGTCATGGGCCACTACGCAAGTGGTGTCTTCCATCAGCGCCATTGTTGAATTGGAGAAGACTGATCCTGAGTCAGATCCCGGGATATTGGTGGTCTCATGCGAGTAAAACTCCTTTGAGTCTGCCAAATCGACGATACTGTCCCCATCTGAAAGCCCGAATGATGCGGTCATTCCAATCATCAGTGTGATCAGTGCTACGGAGGTAAGTTTGGCGGCGTTCGAAGACTTGTCCATACAAGATTGGGGCAATGGAGAGTAATAACGATTTTCCAGAATTTGCTCACAGCATCTCCTTGAGATGTTGGCCAGTGTAGCTCGACTTCTCTTCGGAGACTGCTGAGGGAGGGCCCTCCGCCACTATATGCCCCCCCAACTCACCTCCCTCTGGGCCCAAGTCTATTACCCAGTCTGCGCACTTGATGACATCCAGATGATGCTCGATGATTATCACTGTATGGCCGTTCCTCCTGAGTCTGAGTAGAACCTCGATGAGCTGATGAACATCAGACATAGCCAGCCCAGTAGTTGGCTCATCTAGGACATATATCGTGTGCTTCCTTGCAGGTCGATGGAGTTCGGTAGCTAGTTTCACCCTCTGTGCCTCTCCGCCAGAGAGGGTGGTCGCTGGCTGGCCCAGTCGTATGTAGCCTAGTCCAACATCATTGAGAGTTGACACGATTCTGTGAATGCCTCTTTGGTTCTCGAAGAACGTGCATGCTTCCTGAACGGTCATCTGGAGCACGTCGTGTATCGTCTTTCCTTTCCACTCGACCTCGAGGGTCTCTCGGGTGTACCTCTTCCCCTTGCAGACGTCACAAGTTACCCAAACATCAGGGAGGAAGTTCATCTCTAGCTTGGTGGAGCCGGCACCCTGACAGGCCTCGCACCTGCCACCTCGGACATTGAATGAGAACTGGCCTGGCTCGTATCCTCTCTCTTTGGCTAGCGCAGTCGAGGAGAATAATTGCCTTATGTGTCCGAAAGCTTTCGTGTAGGTCGCAGGGTTGGACCTTGGGGTCCTCCCTATGGGTGACTGATCAATTACAATCACCTTGTCAATGTTGTCAACTCCCTCTACCGAATCATGAGCGCCTGGGGTCTCATCTGTACCTTGCAATTCCCTCTGTAGGACTGGTGCCAGAGTTCCCGTGACCAGTGAGGACTTCCCTGATCCCGAAACCCCCGTGACGGCAACCATGCACCCAAGTGGAATTTTGACGTCCAAGTCCTGGAGATTGTTCTGACGGGCTCCCCTCACAACTAGCCACCTGTCTTCCATTGGCTCTGTCCTGTCTTCGGGGAGGGGTATTCCAGACCGTCCGGATAGATAGGCCCCGGTGATACTGTCGTTATTGGACAGTAAATCCTCAAAGGTCCCACTAACAACTATCTCTCCTCCCTCCTTACCTGCTCCGGGCCCGATATCGACTACCCAATCTGCCTGCCTTAGTGTGGCTTCGTCGTGTTCGACTACGATGAGAGTGTTACCTAGATCGGTAAGTTCCCTCAATGTCTCCAAGAGCCTTCCATTGTCTCTTGGGTGCAGGCCAATACTTGGCTCATCCAAGACATACATCACACCAGTAAGCCTGGTCCCAATTTGAGTGGCAAGTCTGATTCTCTGGGACTCGCCCCCCGAGAGGGTGTTCGCCCTCCTGTCCAGAGTTAGGTAGTCAAGGCCCACGAGTGCAAGGAATCTGAGCCTCGCCTCAATTTCCTTGATTATTTCCGTCGCGATGAACATAGACCTTTCATCTAGTTTCTCCGCATGTATCGAATCGGATGGAGGGGGGTCCCTGTCAAGTCTTTCCCATGTATCATCCAATCCCCCTATTCTCCAGTATTGGACTGTAGCTAGGGCCTCCAATACGCTACAGCTCGAGATTCCTGGCAGAGTCGTGGAGCCTACGGTAACACCACTGACAGCCCTGTTCAGCTTCCTGCCTTCACAGTCCGAACATGGTTCATCGGTCATGAACGAGGAGAGTCTTGACCTCGTTCTGTCTGAGGACGTGTCCGTGTAGGTCCTCCTCAACCTTGAGAAGACTCCCTCCCAAGGCTTGCTCATTCTGTATGAAGCCCCCTTCTGGGAAGTAAACTGGAAGTTGATTGGGGTACTACCCGAACCGTTCAGCAGGATGTCCCTGTCATCCTCATCTAATTCCTGGAAGGGGATGTCTATTGGTATCCCATAATGCTGACATGTCTGAATCATTTGGCTTCTGTACCAGCCTGACATCATCGATCTCCTGAATGGCCTGATGCATCCCTCCTCGACCGTGGAGTTTCTATCTACAACCAAGTCATGTGAGAATCTCCTCTGGACTCCAAGTCCCTGACATGAAGGGCAAGCACCGAGGGGGTTGTTGAATGAGAAGACTCTGGGGCTCATTTCGGGTAGGAATGCGCCATGCTCGGGGCATGCGAATTCCTCAGAGTAGGGGATTATGGAGCCCTCCTTGGTCTTGAACCTCTGCTCTTCGGAGTTATCGGTACCGGGCTTAGGCGCACTAACGCTCTCAACCGCTACTGATCCCCCTCCAAGCCTCAGGCCAGTCTCGATGGCCTCGGTTAGCCTTTGCCTGTTAGAGAGGTGGAGGAGCAGTCTGTCTAGCCTTACGTCTATATCGTGCCTTAGATTCTTCTCGAGCTCGGGGGGGTTCTCAAAGTCAGCTTCTCTACCATTCACCTTTCCTGCCAGGAATCCCTGCTCGACGAACCCTTTGAACAGATCTGAGTGGGTTCCCTTTCTGTTTCTCACAGCTGGGCTCCAAATGGCGATTGCATGGCCCTCGAATCTCCAGAGTACGTCATCAACGATTTCTTGAACTGTCCTACGGGCAACTTCCCTACCGCAATCGGGGCAGTGTGGAAGGCCCACCCTTGCCCAGAGCAGTCTCATGTAATCCATTATCTCTGTTACCGTGGCAACAGTCGATCGGGGGTTATGGCTACCCTGCTTCTGGTCTATACTGATGGCAGGAGAGAGTCCCTCTATACTATCGCAGTCGGGCTTTTTCATCTGACCTAAGAACTGTCGGGCATACGAACTCAGGCTCTCAACGTATCTCCTTTGCCCCTCTGCGTAGAGTGTATCGAACGCGAGGCTCGACTTGCCGGATCCGGACACTCCTGAAATGACGACGAACTTTCCCCTTGGAAGGCTAACATCGATGTTCCTGAGATTGTGGGTCCTTGCCCCCTTGACCTCGATCCATTCCTCGGCCATACCTACTTTCTCCCTCCTTATGCCCCTCTTTCGTCCTACTTGGGGGTTGTCGTGAGAGAGGCCGTCCTTGAATTCATGTGTTGTGGAGATAGTAGTGTGTGTCCTAGTCTTCAGTGTAGAAGTAGTCGGACGGCTGGGTTGCCTTTCCGATACCGGACCATGGATCCTCCTTAGGGGCCTTTGGGCTCCTAGATAGCCTCTTACTGACCAGAATAGCGGACAAGACTACCACCAAAGTTCCCAACAGAGCGTAGATAACGTCTATGTTTTCCATACACCTCGTAGCGTGCCTGAGTATATGATGGAGTGTTCGCGAGCCAAGTTCTTTTTTTCCTCAGTCTCTTCTCCGATCAGAAATCTCCCCAAGGACCACTAAGCCCGCATAGCCTCCAACGATCAGTGCGACAGGAGGGAAGATGGTGTTAGCGAGGGGGCCCATGGAAGATGCTAGCGCGTCACCCAGTACAAGTCCTAGGACAGCTGTCAGAAATGGGATTGAGTGATACGCCCAATGCAGGTTCTGGGCAAATCTCTCATCCATGTAAACACCTCACTCAGTGAGTACGAGCGCATGGTCCTTCAGTTGAGCAAGCGATACAACTTGGAGAGTCTCCTCGTGAGTCGCCTCCAGGAGTACGGGACAAGCCACGCCTATGTCGGCGGCATTCTTCCAAGTACTGGCACAGACACACCACCTGTCCCCGGGGACGAGGCCAGGGAAGTTGTACTGCGGTGCGGGGGAGATCAGGTCGTTACCCCTAGACCTAGCGAACTCCAGAAATTCAGCGGTGACCTGGCAGCATACAGTGTGCAGTGATCTGTCGTTTCTGTCAGTATTGCAACAGCCGTCCCTGAACCACCCAGTCATCGGGGAGGTGGAGCAACTTTCGAGTTTTGTACCGAGCACGTTGTATGAAGGGAGCACGTGTGGACCAAGGGTAGCGGGGTCTTGAAATGATGTATCTTCTCTAGATATTTACTTCGTGAGTGCAGGGTTTTTGTATGAAAAAAATAAATTCACTACTAAAAGGGGGATTTCCAAGCGGAATTCATGATTGAGATGAACAAGAGGATGTTCGAGGTGTCTATGGGAGACTCCTCTGAGGAGTACATCCGAAAGGCCTCGATAGCCTTGGCCGTCATAGGTTTCTTTTCCCACATATCGGTCTGGGGACTGTACAGCACGGGAAGGATCAGTGTAACTGGCGAGGCGACAGAGCTGTTGGCCTCGCCCCTGTCGGCGCTCTACACGCCTTTCTCTATACTACTGGTTTACGAGGTATATCAGTTAATAAGGACCATTCCAGAGTCGTTCTCTTCCTCGGTCGGTAAGCAGTTTGAGATCGCCACCCTTCTCGTTGTCAGAGACATTCTCAAGAGGCTATCCGAAGTTGAGGGTTCCGAGGGGTGGGAAATTAGCTCAGACATCGGGTTACTCCTAGTCGAGTGCGGAGCTTTCCTGGCACTGTTCTACACATCCCTGACATACTACAGAATAAGCAAAGAGGGCGAGAAGACTGAGGAAATTACAGATGAGTTAGTTGCCTTTGTGGAGGCGAAAAGGGGGGTTGCCAATACCATGCTCCTCGTCTTCTTGGTAATCGCGGCCTTCTCCTTTACAACGTGGATCGGTTCAGTTCAGGATGGGGGGGGCTCGGTCAGCAGGGCCATCTTCTTCCTCGACTTCTTCACCTTCCTGATACTGGCGGATATCCTGATACTCTTGGTCTCATACTGGTTCTACACGGACTTCGGCAACCTCGCGAGGAACACAGGCTTCGTGCTCTCTACGGTTATCATACGGGTCGCCATATCTTCCGACGGGGTTTCATCGATGATACTCTTCACACTAAGCGGCCTCCTAGGGATAGCAATACTGAGGATGTTTATGCCCAATGACTCGATGCAAAACACATGAGTACGGTCTCTAGCTGGTCTCAGGGTGCGCTGGATTGTGTGAAATCAGGACAGCTAGGTCCCACTGCTCGAAAACGAACTCATCCGTCTCGACGCGGAAAATCAGTGAATCTCCAATGGCGGAACTCATGTTTCACGGCAAGCCAATTTTGACATAAAGCATTGTTTGGTGTTTCCATTCAACAAAAACCTCTGCTACGCTACAGAATCCACAATGCTTGAATGACCTCCCCGGCCTTTGCATCAGTATCCGGTGGTAGAAGGGTGAGGCCATTGTGAGCGATCATGCTGTGGAGGTTTCCGCTCCCTTGATGGGTGTGGGTGGATGCCAGCAACTCACCATTCTCTGATCTTATTCTGATTCTCCTGAGACATAGCTTCCCAGGGGCACCAGTGATGTTATCTTCCAGCTTGACTGATACCCTCTGGCTGAGCCTCGGTCCCATTTCCTCATGGTAACCGAGAGAGTTTGATATCCAGGGGGATACCAGTGTGTGAAACACGACGAGGCTACTCACGGGGTTGCCCGGCAGGCCGAACAGAGGAGTTCCCTTCCAAGTTCCGAACAGAGGAGGTCCTCCCGGCCTGAGCATCACCCTCCAGAACAAGAGGTCCCCCTCCTGCTCCATTAGCTTCCGGACCAAATCCCAGTCGCCCATACTCACTCCTCCGCTGGTCAGGATTGCATCACAATCTGACAAAGCGTCGAGTGTTGACCTGAGCTCTTCTAGGGAGTCGTTGGCAGACTCTTGTCTGACAGCTTCACAACCCATGGATTCGACTAAGGATGCAAGTGCATGTGAATTGGACTCGTATATTTGGCCCGGACTAAGTTCGCGACCGGGTTGGATAAGTTCGTCACCTGTTGAAAGTATAGCGACCCTGGGCCTCCTAATCACATCCAAGGTTCCATGCCCCATTGTACCTGCAAGGGCTAGCTTTGCGGAGTCCAGAAGCGTTCCAGCAGGGAGCGCTTCCTGACCAATCGAAAGATTCTCTGCCCTCCTCCTGATAAAACCGGTCCTTGCTGACCCTCTTACAGTGACTGTTTTTCCCTGAACATCGGTGTCCTCGATCATCACAATGGCATCTGCCCCTCTCGGCATGGGGGCTCCCGTCATGATTCTGCACGCCTGTCCCTGGCCTACGTCAGGGGGGCTCTCGCCACCTGCCTGACTAGTACCTACTACGGTTAGGGTCGTCTGCTCGTCTTCGCAGTCTTCCGCTCTAACCGCGAATCCGTCCATCGCGGAGTTATCGAATCTCGGATCATCGACCCTTGAGGCAAGAGGTCGTGCGGTGACTCTACCTCTGGCCTCGTCAAGTGAGACTGTCTCAGTCCTCCTTCTGAGAGGTTTAGTAAGAGATATTTGGATTGCTCTGTCGAGCGTAACTGCGGTCTCCATGGCTCCGCATGCGTGGTTGGGTTCAAGTGTTCTTCCACTGTGGTATGGTTGTGTATGACCCCGGGTTCGGTCTAATTCTACTCGGTCTGATGCTGATGGCCATACTCTACTCGAGCATAGGACATGGTGGTGCATCTGGATACCTCGTTGTGCTGTCCCTGACCAGCTTCGGACTGATGGAGCCCGTCTGGCTCAAGCAGAACGTGTGGTGCCTGAACCTAGTGGTCTCGTCGATCGCTTTCTATCACTACAGAAACTCTGGGTTCCATGATTGGGGGCTCACGC
>Ga0208878_1000721_pt1 | contig 11284 bp, 11 predicted proteins | sample Knorr_S15_td_Sur_FD_185600 | JGI IMG/M metagenome (GOLD analysis project Ga0208878, IMG submission 185600) | Marine microbial communities from Southern Atlantic Ocean transect - Knorr_S15_td_SurfaceA_ad_5m_LV_A (SPAdes) (version 2) | ecosystem: Environmental > Aquatic > Marine > Oceanic | place...
GACAACTTTTAAGGGAGAACTAGACAAAAAAGGAATAATTTTTTGTCCAATTTCCGAAGCTATTCAAAAATATCCAGATTTAGTTAAAAAATATCTAGGATCTGTTATTCCTCTTAGTGACCATTATTTTGCAACGCTAAATTCAGCAGTATTTACAGATGGGTCTTTTGTTTACATTCCACCTAATACAAGATGTCCGATGGAACTTTCTACCTATTTTAGAATAAATGCATCAGAAACAGGTCAATTCGAAAGAACACTAATTATTGCAGATAAAGGTAGCTACGTTAGTTATTTAGAGGGTTGCACAGCCCCAATGAGAGATGAAAATCAATTACACGCAGCTAACGTGGAATTAGTTGCTTTAGATGATGCAGAAATAAAATATTCAACAGTTCAAAATTGGTATCCTGGAGACAAAGATGGAGTTGGGGGAATTTATAATTTTGTAACCAAAAGAGGCGCTTGTAGAGGTAGAAATTCAAAAATATCATGGACACAAGTAGAGACCGGCTCCGCAATAACTTGGAAATATCCAAGTTGTATTTTACAAGGAGATAACTCTGTAGGTGAATTTTATTCAATTGCTATAACTAATAATCATCAGAAAGCAGACACTGGGACTAAAATGATTCACTTAGGTAAAAACACTAAGAGTAAAATTATATCAAAAGGTATTTCGGCAGGCCAAGCTGATAATACATATAGAGGTCTTGTAGATATTGGAACAAAGGCTAGAAATTCTAGAAATTATACTCAATGTGACTCGCTTTTAATGGGAAACAAATGTGGAGCTCATACCGTACCATATATAAGAAATAAAAACTCTTCCTCAACAGTTGAACATGAAGCCACAACAACTAAAATCAACGAAGATCAATTATTTTATTGCAATCAAAGAGGATTAAATCAAGAAGAAGCAGTTAGTCTTATCGTAAATGGTTTCTGCAAAGAAGTGCTACAGCAACTTCCTATGGAATTTGCAGTAGAGGCACAAAAATTAGTTTCGATTAGTTTAGAAGGGAGCGTCGGATAATGTTACAATTACAAAATCTAAAAGCTTCAGTAAATGATAAATCGATTTTAAATGGATTAAATTTAGAAATTAAATCTGGAGAAGTACATGCTATCATGGGGCCAAACGGATCTGGAAAAAGTACTTTAGCAAATATTTTATCTGGTAAAAGTGGATATGATGTTAGTGGAAGCTTAAAATACGAGGGTAAAAATTTACAAGAAATTCCCATCGAAGAGCGTGCTCAAAAAGGAATCTTTTTAGCTTTTCAATATCCTTTAGAAATACCAGGTGTTAATACAACTAATTTTCTCAAAACCTCGTTAAATTCAATCAGAAAAGCTAAAGGTGAAAAAGAGTTAGACACATTAAATCTTTTAAAACTAATTAAAGAAAAAGCATCTGAATTAAACATCGATGAAAAATTTTTATCTAGACAATTAAATGTAGGTTTCTCAGGAGGGGAGAAAAAGAAAAATGAAATACTTCAAATGAAACTCTTAGAGCCAAAATTATCTATCCTGGATGAAACAGACTCCGGCTTAGATATAGATGCATTAAGAATCGTTGCTGATGGGGTAAACTCTCAAAAAAATAAAAACAATGCATTTCTAATTATCACTCATTACCAAAGACTACTCGATTACATTAAACCAGATTTTATTCATGTATTGTCAAAAGGTAAAATTATTAAAACAGGATGTGCTGAATTAGGTCTAGAACTAGAGAAAACAGGATATAAAAATTTGAAATAATGGAACAATTATTTAACATAGATTTTAATAGAATACATTCATCTGATGAAAAAGAGGCTGCTGGTAGAAAAAAAAATTTTGAATTGTTTTTAAAAGGAGGTCTTCCAAATAAAAAAGATGAAAACTGGAAATTTTCTGATCTAAATTTTATAATTAGTAAGAATTTCAAGAATATTACAAACAACGATGAGTATAAATTTGACGAAAAAATAGAGTTAATTAATGACTTTGATCATAATAAGATTATTCTTGTAAATGGATCATTGAAATCCTGTGATTTACAATTTGAAAAAAATGGAAAAGTAAAAATTGAAAGCTTAAAATCATTTGAAAGCTCTCATCAGCAATTAAAAAATAATCTTAATAATCTCAATAAAGCTCTATCAATTGGCGGGTTTAACTTGGAAGTTCAAAAAGACTACAAATGTAAAAAACCAATAATAATTTACAATTATTTTACCAAAAACCTAAATAACAAAATTATTAATAACTCTAACAAAATAAAAGTGAGTCAAAACTCCGAACTAACTTTAATTGAATATAATATTTGTGAAAATAGTAAATTTATTAAAAATACTTTCGAAAAAATTAATATCGACAAAGGCGCAATATTAAAAATTATTAATTTACAAAAAACAAAAAGCAACGGTTATTTTTACAAGAATATTTCTGGTACACAAGATTATAACTCAAGTTATCAAAATTTTATATTAAGCTCAGGACTTAAATTTAATAAAATTGAGATTGATATGAACCTAGAAAAAGAGAAAAGTAATTGTTATATTTTATCTGGATTGAACTTAAGCAAAGACGAACATCAGGAAATAAAAACTCAAATTAATCATTTGGCACCTAATTGTAAAAGTTATCAAAAAATTAAAAATGTTTTAGAAAGTGATAGCAAGGGAGTTTATCTAGGAAAAATATTTGTTAATGATATCGCTCAAAAAACAGATGCATATCAACTAAGCAAAGCTTTAATTTTAAATGACCAGGCTGAATTCAATGCTAAGCCAGAGTTAGAAATTTATGCTGATGATGTTAAATGTTCTCATGGATCTACTTCTGGCAGCATAGACGAGGAAGCTATACATTATTTAATGACTAGAGGAATTGAATTAAGAAAAGCAAAAAAACTTTTGATAAAAGGTTTTATAAATGAAATTTTTGAAAACATACCTGAAGAAAAAATAAAGACTTTTCTCGAAAAAAGTATAGCGGTGCAAATAGATGAAATTCGATAATATAAAATCCAAGTTTCCAATTTTTAAACAAAAGATAAAAGGTAAACCTCTAATATACTTGGATAGCGCTAATTCTTCACAAAAACCAAAAACAGTAATAGATGAGATGTCTAAATTTTATGAGACTGAATTTTCGAACGTAGGAAGAAGCGTACATACCTTAGCAGTTAAAGCTACTAACAAATTTGAGCAAACTAGAGATATAGTTAAATCTTATGTAAACGCTAAATACAGAGAGGAAATAATTTTTACAAAAGGTGCTACGGAGGCAATTAACTTAGTAGCCAACACTTACGGAGAAAAATTTATAAAAGAGGGTGATGAAATTCTTGTGACTGAATTAGAGCATCATTCAAATTATGTTCCTTGGCATTATTTAAGAAAAAAAAAAGGAGCAATAATCAAATTTGCATTAGTAAACGGTAATGGAGAAATAGATATCGATGAGTTTAAAAATCAAATTACTGATAAAACCAAGATGATTGCTTTTACTCATATTTCGAATGTAACAGGCGCTATTCTGCCTATAAAAAAGATTACAGATCTAGCAAAATCAAAAAATATTCCGGTATTAATTGACGGAACCCAGGGTGCCCCTCATTCAGTTCTTGATGTACAAGATTTAGGTTGTGATTTTTATGCTATTTCTTGTCATAAAATGTATGGTCCAAATGGTCTTGGTATTCTCTATGCTAAAAAAAAATGGGTAGATGTGTTGCCACCATATCAAGGAGGCGGTGGAATGATTAATGAAGTAAAGAAGGACGATATCACATACGCTGATTCGCCCAATAAATTTGAAGCAGGAACAATGCAAACGGCAGAGGTAGTGGCTTTCGCGAACTCAATAAAGTTTATCAAAGAATTTGGAATAAAAAATATTGAAAAACATGAAAGTCAAATTCTTGAGTATGGTTTAGAAAAACTAAGAAAAGATAATTCCGTCAATATTATTGGTAATCCTAAAAATAGAGCATCTATAATTTCTTTCACAATAAAAGGAATTCACCCCCATGACATAGCAACAATTTTAGATGATGACGGTGTTGCAATTCGAGCTGGCCATCATTGCTGTCAAATTTTACATGATAAATTAGGAATTCCTGCTTCTGCAAGAGCTTCAATTGGAGTTTATAACAGTAAAGAAGATATTGATGTTTTAAGCGAGTCAATTAAAAAATGTAAAAAAGTATTTCAAATTTAAATGGAACTTAAAGAACTATATCAAGAAATTATTTTAGATCACGCTAAGAACCCCAGGAACAAAGGAAAGTGCGAAGGATATAATCATGATGCTAAAGCGCACAATCCTCTTTGTGGAGATAAAGTTCATATTTATTTAAAATTAGATAAGGATAAAAATATATCAGATTTAAGTTTCGAAGGTGAAGGGTGTGCAATTTCTCTAGCATCTGCTTCTATTCTCACTGATACATTAAAAGGTAGAGATTTACAATTTTCAACAAAAATTACAGATGATTTTTTAAATATGTTAAAAAATAAATCAAAAATTACTTTAAACAGTTTATCAGAAAACCAAATAACAACTATATCTTCTTTATCAGGAGTCCAGGAATTTCCAATGAGAATTAAATGTGCTACTATGGCATGGCATACTCTTTTATCAGCCTTAAAAAAAAAGGTGTAAAATTATGAATGATTTAAAAGAAAAAATAATCAATGAGATAAAAAAAATTTATGATCCTGAAATTCCAGTCAATATTTTTGAATTAGGCCTTATCTATAAGATTGAGGTGATAGGTAAAAAAAAAGCATTGATAGAAATGACTTTAACCTCCCCTAACTGTCCTGTAGCTGAGAGTTTGCCTAACTCCGTAAAAGAAAATATATTAAAAATTGATGGAGTAGAGGATGTTGAACTAAAATTAGTTTGGGATCCCCCATGGACAAAAGAAAAAATGTCAGAGGCAGCTAAACTAGAATTAAATTTATGAGTGAGCAAATAATTAAATTAAGCAATAATGCAGCCGAAAGAATAAAACAAATTATGTCCAAAGCAGAAAACTCTGCTATTGGAGTGAGAGTAGGGGTAAAATCCGGAGGTTGTGCTGGAATGTCTTATGTAATGGAATACGCAAAAGAAATTAAACCTAATGAGGAAGTGATTGAAGAAAAAGGAGTAAAAGTTTTTATAGATCCTAAAGCTATAATCTATTTGCTCGGTACAGAAATGGATTATAAAAAAGAAAAATTTTCATCCCAATTTATTTTTAAAAATCCTAACGAGACTGAGCGTTGCGGTTGCGGTGAGTCCTTTAAAGTTTAACCACTATAATACATTTCAAATTCTATTGGATGAGGTGTGTGCTCAAAATTATAGATTTCTTGAAATTTAAGCTCGATGTACGCATCTATCTGATCATCAGTAAAAACTCCACCCTCAGTTAAGAATTTTCGGTCTTTGTCAAGATTTTGCATTGCTTCTCTTAAAGACCCACAAACAGTTGGGAGTTTCTTAACTTCATCTTCTGATAATGAATAGAGGTCTTGATCAAAAGCTTTACCAGGATCAATTTTATTCTTAATACCATCAATACCTGCCATCAACATTGAAGCAAAAGTTAAATAAGGATTACCCGCGGCGTCAGGAAATCTAATTTCCATTCTTGCAGCTTTCGGGTTCATTATTACTGGAATTCTGCACGAAGCAGATCTATTTCTAGCAGAGTAAGCTAATATCACTGGTGCTTCAAAACCAGGAATTAATCTTTTATAACTATTTGTCGTTGCGTTAGAAAAGGCATTTATCGCTCTTGCGTGTTTTAAAATTCCTCCAATATAATATAGTGCTTCTTTTGACAGCCCCGCGTATTCTTTACCCATGAATAATGGAGTATTACCTTTCCAAATAGATTGGTGGCAGTGCATTCCTGATCCATTATCTCCCTTAACTGGTTTTGGCATAAAAGTAGCTGTTTTTCCAAATGAATGAGTTACCATCTGAACTGCATATTTATAGAGCTGAACGTTATCAGCTTGGTTAGTTAGTGTGCCAAAATACATTCCTAATTCATGTTGACTTGGAGCTACTTCGTGGTGATGTTTTTCTACTTTAACCCCCATATCTTTTAGAGCTTTTAAATATTCGCCTCTCATATCTTGCGCACTGTCTACAGGAGGTACAGGAAAATAACCACCCTTAATACCAGGTCTATGTCCTAGATTTCCATTTTCATATTTCTTCCCAGTATTATAAGGACCTTCTGAACTGTCTATAGCAAAACTTGTTTCGTTCATATCGTTTTTAAATCTGACGTCGTCGAAAACAAAAAATTCTGGCTCAGGTCCGAAATAAGATTTATCACCTATTCCTGTTTTTTTTAGATAAGCCTCAGCTTTTTTAGCTGTACCCCTTGGATCTCTCTCGTAAGGGTCTTTTTTTACCGCATCAAGGATATCACAGAAGATATTCAAAGTTGTGTGAGAATTAAAAGGATCAATTATTGGCCTCTCTAAATCAGGTTTTAAAATCATATCTGACTCGTTGATGGCTTTCCACCCAGCAATAGATGAACCGTCAAAAAAAACTCCCTTATCAAGCATGTCCTCATCAACTACTGTCGCGTCCATGGTTAAATGCTGTAATTTACCTTTCGGATCAGTAAATCTTAGATCTACAAACTCTACCTGCTTATCTTTCATTAGCTTGAGAATATTTTTTGAACTCATTTTGCTCCTTTAAGTATTAAAAATGTTTTAATTTTGAGCAGACAATATATAAGGTGTTTTTTTTAGAGTATAACTAAAAATATATACCAGCTATGCATTAATTACATGAATACAATTTTAACTTGAAATGAGAGAAGCAAACTCTTTTGATCTATCCTTATTAATACTTTTAGCAGTAATTTGGGGCTCTGCTTTCTTTAATATAAAAATAGCAACATATTCTTATGAGCCTTTTACACTTGCATTGGTTAGGGTAATATTTGCCAGTATACCCTTACTTCTTTTATGCAAATTGAAGAAAATTAAAATTGAAGCGTTTAGCTATAATTGGAAATTATACGCTTTAATAGGATTGTGCAATATTTCCATACCATTTGTTTTAATTGCGATAGGCACTTCAATGATAAACAGTTATTTGGCTGCAATTTTGATGAGCACAACACCTTTGAGTGGATCTCTTTTAGCACATTTTTTTTTAAAAGATGAAAAACTATCTCTACCAAAATCTCTTGGAGTTTTAATCGGATTTAGCGGTATAGTTTTATTATTTTTTGATAAGGTAATTATAAATAGTGAAAATTATCTGTATGCTTTAATTACGATATTAGGATCAACATTTTACTGTATTGGAGGCTTATTAACCTTAAGATTAAAAGATAAGAAAAATGAGAATGTGACAACATCAACAACTTTATGGTCTGTAATTTTTCTTCTACCTTTTTCTTTAGTTATTGAGACACCTTGGAATTCAAGTCCAACTTTAGCCTCGACTATTTCATTGCTTTATTTGGGTGTCGTAGCAACAGGCTTTGCTTGGCTTATAAGATTTAGAATCTTAACTGTTAATGGATTGGTTTTTCAAACACAAGTAGCATATTTAATTCCAATTTTTGGAATTTTTTTTGGTTATTTCTTAATGAATGAAATTATTACATGGAGAGTTTTAGCATCATTGGTTATAATTCTTACAGGAATTTATATTTTTAAAAAAAATAATAAAGGTTTAAAAGTAAATGGGAAACGAGTCGATTGAAGCAAGCTTTTTATCTGTTTTTGCATTAATAAGTTTTTTTATTTTTCTATTAACAAGTAAGTACTCTCATAAATTCAAAAGTGGGATATTGTTAGACGAAGACTTTGTAAAACCCCAAGCGTTTCACGAACAGCCAACCACTAGAAGTGGAGGAATTGCAATTATGTTTTCTCTCTTTACTTTTTTTGGAATATATTACCTGCTTTTTTCTGAAATTTTATACGGTTATATCTTCTTAAGTTCGTTAATATTTTTTGTAGGTTTTTTAGATGATCTAAAAATTAAAATTACGCCAGCAAAAAGACTTATAATGATGATTTTAATTTTATTTTCATTTAGCTATTTTTTTCAGCTTAAGATTCTACATGTGGATTTAATCTTTTTAAAATTAATTACTGAAAATCATTTTCTATCTTCAATTTTTGTACTTTTGTGTTTTTTATTCGTAGTAAATGGAGCTAATCTGATAGATGGATTTAATGGGATGCTAACAATCCATTTAATTATTATTAATTCTATATTAGCTTATATTAATTTAGAAAATTCAAACTTAGAGTTTTCGTTTATACTTATTAGTCAAATAATCATTTTACTTTCGTTTTTATTATTCAATTTTCCCAAAGCAAAAATCTTTCTTGGTGATGGTGGGGCGTATCTTTTAGGATCTTTAATTGCGTTAAATGTAATTATTACTAATAATTTATATCCCAATATTTCATCATTTTTTTTCTGTACGTTGTTGTTCTATCTTTTTTTTGAAGTATTCTTTTCCTTTTTTAGAAAATTATACAATGGAAAATCACCCTTTTACCCAGATGACTGCCACTTGCACATGCTCAGTTTTTATAAAATTTCTAAAGTTTTTGGAAAAGAAAAAAGTAATTTCTTAAACTCAATTATCATTAATTTTAGTTTTTTAATTTTAATTCTTCCGGGAATATATTTTTCTGAAAATGCATATTTAAGTAGATATTGGTTTTTTATGCTTTTATTAATTTATATGATCATTTATTTTAGACTTTTCCGTTTAACAAAAAATTAATTTGATATATAAAACATTTTTAATATTGGGCAAGTGGCGGAATTGGTATACGCGCTGGTCTTAGAAACCAGTGCCGCAAGGCTTAAGAGTTCGAGTCTCTTCTTGCCCACCAAATAATTATGAAAGTAGAAGTAAAATCAAAAAAAGGACTAAGGACAATTTTATCTGTAATAGTTGATAAAAAAAACATACAAACAAAAATGAATGAAAGGCTAAAAGAACTTCAAAAAGAAGTAGCCTTAAAAGGTTTCAGACCAGGGAAAGTTCCTCCAGATGTAATTAAAAGTCAATTTGGCAAATCAATTTATGGAGAGGTAGTAGATAAAATTTTAAGAGATACTTCTGCAAAAGCTATAGATGAAAAAAAATTAAAAGTTGCCGGACAACCAAAAATAGATCTGAAACAATTTGGTGAAGGAAAGGATTTAAAATATGAACTCCAAATAGATTGTTTGCCTAATGTAACCTTAAAAAATTTTGATAAATTTAAGGCGACAAGTTTTAAAATAAAAATTGAAGATAAAATTATTGATGAAAAACTAAAGGAAATAGCTAATCAAAATAAACAATTTGAGGAAAAAGGTGAAAATGATAAAGCAACTAATGGAGATCAAATTACTTTTGATTACTCAGCTACAATTGAAGGCAATAAATTCGAAGGTAGTGAAGGAAAAGGTGTTCAACTTGAATTAGGAAAAGATCTTTTTTTAAAAGGTTTTGATGAGCAACTTATTGGCGTTAAAAAAAATGATACAAAAATTTTAGATGCTTCACTTCCAGCAAATCATCCCAAAAAAGAACTTGCTAACAAAAATACTAAATTTAATTGTAAAATTTTAAATATAAAAAAACCTAAAGCTATAAAAATTGATGACAATTTTGCTAAGTTGATGGGAGCAAAAAATATAAAAGATTTAAAAACATTAATTGAAAAACAAATTTCAAGCCAATATTCTCAAGCGCTAAACTCGATTACTAAAAAAGAAATATTAGATCAAATTGAAAAAAATCATACGGTAGACTTACCTCAAAATTTGATAGACCAAGAGGTTTCAATCATGACTCAGAATCTAAAACCAGAAGATAAAGAAAAACATAAATTTAATAATGAAAAGTTAGCAAAATCTAGAATTAAACTAGGTTTATTACTAAATGAATATGGAGAAAAAAATGATTTAAAAGTATCAGATGAAGAAGTTAGAAATGAAATACAAAAACAAATAAAGGGTATGCCTGGTCAAGAAAAAATGGTTTTAGATTATTATCAAAAAAATCCTAATGCTTCTCAAAGTTTAAAAGGTTCTTTATATGAGGAAAAAATAATTGAATTAATTAAATCCAAAATAAATCTTATATCCAAAGAAATTAATACAAGTGAGGCTGAGAAAATAATTGCCGAATTTAATAAGACAGATTTAGATAGTGATAAAACTAGAACTACATCATCTACAAAAAATAAGACCAAATCAAAAAAAATTAGTAAAAAGTAACCAATAGTTGTATAAACCAATAATGAGTCGCGAATTAGATGAAAAAATGAATAGTCTTATACCAATGGTTGTTGAACAAACAAGCAAGGGGGAAAGAGCTTATGATATTTACTCAAGGCTATTAAAAGAACGAATTGTTTTTTTAGTAGGTCCAGTAAATGATGCTGTTGCTTCTCTTGTGACTGCGCAACTTTTATTTTTAGAATCTGAGAATCCAAACAAAGAAATAAATTTTTATATAAATAGTCCAGGAGGTTTGGTTACAGCTGGTTTAGGTATATATGACACAATGCAATATATAAATTCACCTGTCTCGACTTTATGCATAGGGCAAGCATCATCAATGGGCTCTTTTTTATTGGCAGCTGGTGAGAAAGGAAAAAGATATTCTCTTCCTAATTCAAGAATTATGGTTCACCAACCATCAGCTGGATTTCAAGGGCAAGCAACTGATATACAAATACACGCAAAGGAAATTTTGTCGTTAAAAGAGAGACTGAATAAAATTTATTCTAAACATACAGGAAAATCAGTTAGTGAAATATCCGATGCTTTAGAAAGAGATAATTTTATGACAGCTGATGAAGCTAAAAAATTTGGCTTGATTGACTCTGTTGTGGAAAAAAGAAAATAAAACACTAGATATAGCTTTAAACACAACTTCAACTTGATTACCTTATTTTAGAGTTTTATATTAATCATATTGATTCGCTATGACTGAAAAAAATAATAAAAATATTTTATACTGTTCGTTTTGTGGGAAGAGCCAACATGAAGTGAGAAAACTCATTGCTGGTCCAACTGTATTTATTTGTGATGAATGTGTTGAACTTTGTATGGATATTATTAAAGAGGAAAATAAAAGCTCTTTAGTAAAACATCAAGAAGGAGTCCCTTCACCGAAAGAGATTTGTGGGGTTTTGGACGAATATGTAATCGGTCAAAAGCTTGCAAAAGAAATTTTATCTGTTGCAGTTCATAATCACTATAAAAGATTAAATCATGAAACTAAAAA
>Ga0208878_1000722_pt1 | contig 11281 bp, 6 predicted proteins | sample Knorr_S15_td_Sur_FD_185600 | JGI IMG/M metagenome (GOLD analysis project Ga0208878, IMG submission 185600) | Marine microbial communities from Southern Atlantic Ocean transect - Knorr_S15_td_SurfaceA_ad_5m_LV_A (SPAdes) (version 2) | ecosystem: Environmental > Aquatic > Marine > Oceanic | place...
CGTATGCACCTATTGGAATAAAAGCATACTTCGGTGAGCCCAGTCTAGATTTTGTTTCCTTGAAGTCATTTGAATAGCCTGTATCACCTGCATGGAATAAAGAATAGTCTTCAAATTTAAAAAACCATCCGCCCCACAAACTTTTATTTCTATCAAAGAGTCCTCTTTTTGACCAATGCTGGACTGGGGTAAATGTTAATTCAAGATTATTTGCTTTATATCCATTCCACCATTCATACTCAAAGATATTTTTTATTCCCTTTCTTTGTAACAGTTTCTTATCTCCAGCTGGTACTAAAAAAATAGCATTAGGATTATTTATATAAATCTCTTTAAGACTTGCCGTATCTAGATGATCGTAGTGATTATGACTCACGGTTATAAAGTCAATGTTTGGAAGGCTATCAATAGGTATTGCTGGTGGTATTAATCTTTTTGGCCCTATGTTCTTAAATGGTGACGCCCTTTCAGAGAAAACGGGATCAGTTAAAATTGTGTAACCATTTTTTTTAATTAGGAATGTTGAATGACCAATCCAAATTGCATAATTATTCTCTGCCTCTAAATTAAGATCTTTCCAATCATCCGATAATTCAATGAAATCAATCTTTGTTTCAACATCACTAGTAGACCACTCTAATAAATCCTTAAAAGACTTTTCAATTGGTTTGCCATTGGTATTTTCATATTCCGCAAAGATTTGAGATGTATTAAAAAATAAGGCAGGAAGTAACATCCATAATGTAATTAATTTCATTGAATTATTATATTGAATTAAGTTGATTTGATTAGGCTTTACTCAGCGAAGTGTTTTTCCTGATCATCATTTATATACTTAATATCTGCGCAGAATTCAGCGGTTGGTCGAATTATTAATCTTTCAATTCCAATAGGTTCACCTGTTTCCATGCAATAGCCGTATTCGCCAGTTTTTATTCGTCTAAGTGCGAAATCGATCTTCTTAACAAGTTTTGATTTTCTATCAACAATTCTTAAGTAAAGTTGTGAATCCATTTCAAAAGATGCTCGGTCAGCTTCATCTTTACACTCTGGCGGAACTCTAAGTCTTTGCCTTGCATCCTCAATTTCACTAAGGGCTTCAGCCTTTTGTTCAGCGAGTTGAGCTGTAAAAAATTCAAGTTGTTCTTTGGCCATATATTTTTTAGCTGGCATTCTTAAAAGTTTGGCTTTAGTTAACATACATTCCTAATTTGATAAAAAAGAAGGGTGGTATTAGACATTAATATGTAAGATTTTTCAACATAAAAATTAAAAAAAGGGGGCTAAAAAGCCCCCTATTTTAATATTGCTTAAATATTAATATGAATAATTAATAGATAAGTGAATATGTCTACCAAATGCATCGAAATAGCCTGGGAATGTATTACCATTTCCTGGAGCTGTTCCAGCATCTGATGTGTAACCTGGCTCTTTATCAAGCAAGTTACTTACACCAAGTGTTACTGACATGTTGTCATTTACAGAATAGATTGCAGTAGCATCTAAGTATGTATATGCATCAAAATCAATATCGTTAGCGTTAAGGTCGTCTGTTTCGCCTAAGTATCTCACACCGAGAATAACATCAGTATCAAATTCTGTTGTTAAACCAACAGTATATGAACCCATGACTTCAGGCATAGGATTCTTACCACAAGAACCACCCCAGTTTCCAGAACAGCCAATAGCTGCCTCGCCAGGAAGTTCGATTATGTCGTATGAATCTAATAGTGTTGTTACACCAGAAACAACTAATGGACCCCAGTTTGTGTCAACTGAATAATCAAAGATGACATCAATACCGCTTGTTTGCTCTTCAGAAATATTAGTTATTTGAGCACTAATATATCCACCTGTTAGCCATAATGATCCATTTACTGGGTTACGGTTAATTAGGTTACAAAAAGCAGCAGCACCGGTTTCAATACATTTATCAAGTGCTGTTTTTGGTGAAACAGTTCCAATACCATCTTCAACAGTTATGTCGAAGTAGTCGACTGTTAGAGTTAATCCATCCATTGGATTAAGCACAACACCAATTGTTATTGACTCTGATTCCTCAGGATTAACATTTGGGTTACCACCAGTTTGGATATTGTATTGGTCAGCAGGAGACTTTAGGTCAGTTCCATAAAGATTTGCTGGAAGACCAGTGTTTTCACACTGCGCCTGAGTAGCAATAGGAGCTGCACCAGTATCTGGATCAATACCACAAGGATCATAGTCTAAATCAACTAGACCTTGTCCAATACCTTGATAAAGCTCAGCTAAGTTAGCGTGTCTCTGAGAAGTTTGGAAAGATCCCCTTACGGATACCTTGTCGTTAACTGTCCAGAAAGCACCTAGCTTCATAGCTGTAGTGTCATTTCCTGTTGAATAATCTGCAGATCTAAATCCAGCATCCATACTTACTGTATCAGTAACTGGGATACCTAGCTCTACAAAGAATTCATCAACATCATATGTACCACCTAATGGAAGCGTTGCACCACCAGAACCTGATCTATCACCAGTTCTGCTAGGTAAGTCAGGTCTGAAATCTGAGCTAAGCTCTCTAGATTCAAAACCTGCAACAACTGAAACGTTTCCAGGAGCACCAGGAATTGAGTAGCCTGTATCTCCAGTTACATATGCAGTAAATGTAGTTTGTTCACCATCACCATTAATGTATGTTGAGTTAGCAATATAGCTTTGAAGCTCCTGTCCGCCATCTAATACCCCTTGGATTCCTTGATCACCTGGAAGGCCACCTTGGAAAAGGTTATAAGGCACACATGTTGAGTCAGTTCCATTAAGAGCTGATACACATGTTGGAACACCATTAACTGAAACAACATCAACAGCTCTGTTGATTGCAGTTACAGATAAATCATTTCTATATTCGTTGTTATACACAACATTTGATGTTTGATAGTAAGCATCGTATGACCAGTTGTCATTTATGTCACCTCTTACACCAACAGTTTGTGTAAAGCTTTTGTAAGCAAAGATAGATTGTCTTGGGTTACCCTCAACATTTCTCTTAAGAGAATATAAAGGTGCTTTATATCCAAGAATTGATCCATCTCCAACAGCTAAATCAAGATTAGCTAGATAAGCAAGAGCTGCTGCACCAGATGCAAAATCAGGAGCATGGTCTCCGCCCATTCCAGTCCAATCACCACAAGCTGCGTTATATTGCTGTTCTGATAAGAAAGCGTTATAACAAGGTAATGCTGTAATGTTTCCAAAAGTTCCTGAATATGCAATCTGTGCATTAGATTCTGACTTCATGTAAGTCATATCTACATACACTTCTGCATTATCAGACACTTCATACTTACCAAAAAATCCTGAATTGAATCTATCATCAGGTCTCTGGAAGAAGTTTGTTGGATTATAGTTATAAGCCTGTCCAGCTCTAGGAACAAATTCATTCCCAAGAACTTTAAAGTCAACACCAGTAATTGTTGGATCAACATTAACAAATCCACCAGCAGTATAGCCACCAAAGTCAGCCCATCTGCCAGGAGGGATTGTTGAAGAACCACCACAACCACTAAAACCAGATCTTAAAGCACAAGCACTTATATCGTACTCACCTTGAAGAATAGGTTTTGTATCAGTGTGTTCCATAAAAGCAGTTATATGACCTTTTCCACCATCGATTTCACCACCGAAAGCTACTGAAACTTTTTCAGTATCTCCTGTAGTTACATCTTTTGGCGCTAAAGCATAGTCATATGAAGCAACTAAGTCTCTAAGACTACTGTTGTCATTTTTATGCTGATAAAAGCCATGATAAAAGCTAGACTTCATTCCTACAAACTCATCATCTAAGATGAAGTTAACAACACCAGCAACCGCATCAGAACCGTAAACGGATGACGCACCACCAGTTAAAACTTCAACCTTATCCAATAAGAGTGTTGGAACAGTGTTCAAGTCAGCACAGTTTCCACCACCAGTCGTACCAGAAACCATTCTTCGACCATTCATTAGAACAAGAGTTCTTGAACAACCTAAGTTTCTTAAGTTCGCAGTAGCAGTACCAGAAGCACCATTGGAGTTAGTAATTGATTGTCCAGGTGAGATTTGTGGAAGATCATTAAGATAATCCTCAACCCTCGTAATACCTCTGACTAACAATTCCTCACCATCGATACTTGTGATCTGTGATGAACTTGTTACGTTTGGATCAGCAATCCTTGTACCAGTAACCACAACTTCTTCAACATCATCTTGCGCAAGAGCTGAAAAAGGTATAGCGGCAAAAGAAAATACTAAACCAAATAACAAAGTTAGTTTATTAATTTTCATATACTTCCCCTTTAAAAGTTATATATAAACGTTTATATATACGGCATTTCTGCCATATAACATGCGTATATAAACAGAATTTGTAATTTATGTAAACAATTGTGTAATTAGCTTATAATCTCGACTTGACATATTGAAAAATGCTAAATAATAAAAAGATCTTAATCACCGGAATTGCGAATAAATTTTCAATTGCTAATGGAATTGCCCAAAGTATGAGCAAAAATGGGGCTGAGCTTGCTTTTGCATATCAAAATGAACGTTTGTTAAAGAAAATAAAGCCTATTGCAGATGACCTAGGAGTTAAAACTCTCATTGAGTGTGATGTTGCATGTGATAAATCCATTGAGAAAACCTTTTCTCAGTTAGCAGACGAATGGGGAACTTTAGATGGAATTGTACATTCAATAGGTTTTGCGCCTTCAGATCAGCTTGACGGAGATTTTACAGAAGTTACAACCAGAGAAGGCTTTCAAATAGCTCATGATATAAGTTCATACAGCTTTACTGCGCTTGCAAAAGGTGCATTACCTATTCTCAGTGAGAATGCTGCCCTTCTTACATTAACTTACCTAGGATCTATCCAATCGCTTCCGAACTATAATGTTATGGGTCTTGCAAAGGCTAGTCTTGAGGCTAATACGAGGTTTCTTGCTGCATCATTGGGTAAAAAAGGAATTAGAGTTAATGCAATCTCTGCTGGTCCAATAAAAACTCTGGCAGCATCGGGTGTGAAGAATTTTAGAAGCATGCTTAAAGAATATGCGGACAGAGCTCCCCTAGGCAGAGCAGTCACCACAGAGGAAGTTGGGAATGTAGCTGCTTTTTTATGTTCTGATTTAGCTAGCGGAATTACTGGTGAGATTACATATGTTGATGCAGGCTTTAACACTTCTGCAATGTCCTTAATTCCTTCAAAAGAATAAAATAAATGAAAAATAGATCGGTAGTGATTGGCATCTCTGCCATTCAACAAAAAGGTGACTTTGAAAATCTTGATGAGGCCCTTGCTCTTATGGATCAAGCAGTAAAAGAAGCTTTATCTGATTCAGGAAACAAATTAGTTAAAGATCATATTGATGAAATTAGGACTCCAAAGGGTTTTTGGAGATATAGAGATCCTGGTAAATGGATTGCAAAGAATAATGATTTTAAGAATATACCAACTACTTACATAACTAAAATAGGAGTTCTGCAACAAAACCTTATTAATGAAGCTTGTCTAAAAATTGAAAAAGGTGAAATTAATGCATCAATTATTCTTGGTGGTGAAGCTAGGTACAAGCAACTGAGATCTGTAATAGAAAAAAAAGAATATTTTGAAACTCAGCTTGGAGAAAACCCTGATTTTTATATTAAAGCAAAAGAAGATCTTTATGGAGATGAGGAACTTAAAGAGTTAGGAGCCATGGCAGTTGGTTATTACGCTTCTATGGAGACAGCTATACGAAAAAATGATGGTGAAAAAATTGAAGAACATCAAAATAAAATTGCATCAATGTATGAAGAGTTTTCAAAAGTTGCATCTAATAATAAAGATGGCTGGTTAGATCATCCATATTCAAAAGAGGAAATATTAAATACAAGCAAAAAAAATAAAATGCTTGCTTATCCATATAACAAACTTCACTGCACAAGCTGGAATGTTAATCAGTCTGCTGCTTTAATTATTTGTAGTGAAGAATTAGCCAATGAATTAGAAATAGATAACAAAAAAAGAGTTTATCCAATCGCGTCATCAGAAAATAATCATATGATAGCTGTTCAGCAAAGGCCAAAACTCTTTGAGTCTCTTGGCATGAGCTATGCTGCAAACTCTATAAATAAGATAATGGAGAGATTTAATATCAGTTTAGATGCATATGATTTGTACAGTTGCTTTCCAGCTGCTGTGAAAATGTTCTCAAAATCTTTAAATCTTAGTAGTGAAATACCCAAGACAATAACTGGATCTATGCCTTATGCGGGAGGTCCTCTTAATAGCTTTGTGCTTCACTCAACTGTAAAAATGATTGAAAAAATTAGAGCCTCAGAAGTTAAGCATGGGCTTGTAACTGGAGTATCAGGAATGATGACAAAACAATCTTTTTGCGTTTGGGGTAAAGGATATCAAGAGAAGTTTGTTTTTGATGATGTAACTGAGAAAGCAAAACTTGATGAAAGTCCAATTAAATTATCGAATATTACCGAGGGCGAAGGTGAAATAATTGGTTATACTGTGATTGAAGAAAGTGTAAATGCTCAAAAAGCAGTTTTATATCTAGATGATGAAAAGAAACATCGCAAAGTTGTTTCTTCTCATGACAAAGAATTTATAAATTTATTACTGGAGAAGGAATGGGTAGGAAAGAAAGTAGGATTCAAAGCTGGACAAGTCGTTTCTTATTAACAATCTTTATTATCTTGACAACACAAAACTTAATATCGTCACCTGTTGATGACCATCAAGAAAGATTTGAAGATGTAGCTCTCAAAATATGGGAATATGCCGAGCTTGGCTACTTAGAGGAAAAAAGTTCAGGCCTTTTACAACAAGAACTTGAAGATAGTGGCTTTACTATCCAATCTGGTATTGCAGGAATACCAACTGCTTTTATTGCTGAATATAATAATGGTGGTCCGGTATTAGGCATATTAGGAGAATTTGATGCTTTGCCTGGACTATCTCAACAAAACGTTCCATTTAAAACAGCTGAGGGTTTGAGTTCTGCCAATGGACATGCCTGCGGTCATCATCTTTTTGGAGCTGCTTCAGCATGGGCAGTGGTTGCTATCAAAGAATGGTTGGAAGAATCTGGGACACCTGGAACCATAAGATTCTATGGAACACCAGCTGAGGAAGGAGGATCTGGAAAGGTTTACATCGCAAGGGATGGTTATTTTGATGATGTTGATATAGTTTTACATTGGCACCCTGCAAGTGGTAACTCAGCAGATGCGCAATCAAGTAATTCAAATAAATCAGGGAAATTTACCTTCAGTGGTATCTCTGCTCATGCAGCAAGTGCTCCTGAAAAAGGTAGGTCTGCATTAGACGGTGTAGAGGCGATGAATATGATGGTAAATATGATGAGGGAGCATATTCCCCAAGAGTCTAGAATCCATTATGTAATTACAAAAGGTGGCCTTGCTCCAAATGTTGTTCCAGATGAGGCAGAAGTTTACTACTATGTTCGTCATCCCAGAATGAATGTTGTTGATGAGCTTTTTCAGAGGGTTGTAAAGGCAGCTGAAGGGGCTGCTTTAGGAACAGAAACATCTATGTCTTATGAAGTAATGCATGGGAACTATGCTGTATTACCTAATGAAACACTTCAAAAAATGATTCATAAGAATCTCTCTGAGTTAGGTGGAATAAGTTATGACGAAGAAGAAGAAAAATTTGCTGAGGAAATTTATCAAACTTTAGTTTCTCCCTCTCTTCAGCTTGGATCTCAAAACATGATCAAAGAATATGCAGTTACTCATACCTACGGATCAACTGATGTTGGTGATTTAACATGGTTAGTTCCAACTGGTGGTTTTAGAACAGCTACATGGGTTCCAGGTACAGCTGCACATTCTTGGCAAGCAGTTGCATCTGGTGGAACTTCAATTGGGTTAAAAGGCGCAAAATTAGCTGCAGAAGTTTTAACAAACTCTGCAAAAGATATCTTTTTAGATCCAAAAATAATAGAAGATTCCAAAGAAGAACTAATAATGAAGCGTGGTAAAGATTTCTCTTACTACCCTCTTCTAGGTGATCGAAGTCCACCTCTAGAATATAGATTAAATAAATGAGTCTATAAGCTCAAATGTTTATTCATCTTATTTGATTTAAACCCTGATTTAAGTTATAAATTAAAGGGATTTTTAAATAAATTAATGGGGGAAATATGAAGTTACTTAAACTTTTTTCGATTTTACTTTTACTTCCAATTACATTTCTTTTTGCTCAGGACGAATCGGAGTCCGATGTTGAAGAGGTTGTAGTAGTTGGATCACAAATTAAAGGAGCTAAAATTACTGGCTCTTTGCCTGTTACTGTTATTACCGCTGAAGATATTGAAAGTTTAGCAGTTGAATCTGGAGAGGAGCTATTTGCTGATCTAGCTGAAAATGGTAGTAACAACTTTAACCAAACTGACTTTAGTGGTGGATACAATGCTTCTAGAGGTGATGTTGGATCACTGGATTTAAGAAATATTGGAACAGGAAACACTGTAACGCTTCTTAATGGAAGAAGGTTAGTCCAATCTCCTGGCTATGCTACGGAATGGGTTGGTGGAAGTTTTGTACCTGTGTCAAGTGTTAACTCAAACACAATACCAGTCTATGGAGCTGAAAGAGTAGAGATTCTTCGAGATGGCGCTTCCGCAATTTATGGTGCTGACGCTGTTGCTGGGGTTATAAATACTGTTCTTAAAGATGATTTTGATGGCTTAACCATGCGAGTTAGACAAAACTGGTATGACAGCTTTGATGCTAAAGATAATAAAGTTAGTATTCAATGGGGACAAACCATGAGCGATGGTTCAAACCTCTCTATTTATTTTGATAGATATGATAGAGAACGAGTCAGAGGTATTGAGGACCCTAAATGGGCTGATGGTGATTTAAGAAGGTTATTGCCAAGTCCTGACGAAGGAGGTTTAGGAGCTTTCAATGATACTACTTGGAGAAATGCTAGCGCCAGTTCAGTTTGGGCTCAATTTTATGAAGGAAGCAATATTTTTACAATCTATAGACCTGATGATTCGAACTGTTTAAGTAACTCTTCAAGTAATCTTTATAATATTCCAGGTCTTGATCACATGTGTCTGTATGACTCAAGTTCAATTAGAGCCGAAAGTAGAACTAGTTATGGACAAACATATGATAAGAGAGGACCGCTTCTAAGAAACAATCTTGTAATGTTCTACAATACAACTCTAGATAATGGAGTTGAAGCATATAGTGAAGTTAGTTATTACAAATCTGATTCAAGCAAACAGCTTTATGGTGGTGCCCCTCTTGGAATGGGTTCTTCTTCAAAAAATGGAGGTAATACTCAACCTATTCTAGTTCCATCAACTAACTATTGGTTAAATCAACTTCAAAGACCTAATGGTGATCTGTTTGTCGATAAGGAAGGTGACCACCTTTGGTTTAGATACTTCAGGTTCAATACTCCAAGAAGCTGGGATTCAACAAGAGAAACTTGGAGAATAGTTCAAGGATTCAGAGGAACCTATGGTGATTGGGATTGGGATGCTGGTTTAGTTGCTTCTAAAGCAAGTTCTGAAATGGACAACCATGGAAGACAAAGTATGACTTTATTAAATGAAGCTCTAGCAGACTCAACACCTAATGCTTATAACCCATTTAATGCGGGTCTAAATAGTAATGAGGAGCCATTCACAATAAGTATATTTAGAAACAATAATACTGATCTGTATATGGCAGATATTAAAATGTCTAATCCATCTGTATATTCAATGCCTGCAGGAGATGTTGCTGTTCTCGTTGGTGCTGAAGTTAGAGCAGAATCTATGGAAGATTTAAGGGATCCAAGAATTAATGGAACGATTGTTTACTCAACTCCGCCGGAAGCTGCTAATCAATCAACATTCCCTTATATTTCAGATGTTGTAAATAGTAGTCCATCTCCAAATACTACTGGAGATAGAGTAGTTGCTTCATTGTTTGCTGAAGCACAGGTTCCATTACTTGAAAGCCTTGACGCACAATTTGCAATAAGAGTTGAAAATGCTGATGACTACGGAACAAATACTGTTGGAAAAGTTGCATTAGGTTATGCTCCAAATAGTTGGTTTAAGCTAAGAACTTCAAACTCAACCTCTTTCAGAGCGCCAAATCTTATTACTGTGAATGAAGGTCTAGTTGTAAGAAATAATTCTCAAGAAGATCCACTTTATACTAAAGCGATTGGCGAAAATTATGAAAACTATTCCATTCAAAGGGTTGCAAAAGGTAACGATGCTCTTGAAGGAGAAGAATCCACTAATGCATCAATTGGTTTAGTGCTCACACCTGGAGACAACTGGATTATCACAGTTGACAAATGGCAAATTGAACAGGAGAGCGTCGTTGGACTCTTTGGTGAAAGAAATCATATGCTCTTAGATACCTTGATTAGAGTAAATGGTGGCGTAAATGAATGTATTGGTAACCCATTTGTTATTAGAGGTGATTTTATTCCAGATGATGATCCAGAATCACCAACTTACAATGCAACTTGGGATCCAAATCTGTGTCAAGTTGGAACAGTTCAGAGAGTTGAAGATGTTTATGTGAACTTAGATGACAGAACTCTTGAAGGAACTGACTATGCAATTGAATATTCTGTAGATACTGATTATGGTTCTTTTTCAGCTAAATTCATGAGTGTTCAGTTCGATTCATTTGAGCAAGATGCTGGTGCTTTAACACAGCAACTTTTTGATGCTGCTGGACCTGGCGGTGCTCTTGAAGGCCTAATATCTCCATCTGGTTTTGGAGACCTTTTAGGTACGTATGACAGAAGAGCATATCCCGAATATAAAGATAGTATGCGTCTTGCATGGAAACATAATGGTTTTGATATGTATCTTTCTGGAACTGAAATAGCCAGCTTCAGAGAAATTGCTGTTACAAATAATGCAAAAGACTCATCTGGAAACTATGTATGTTCTGGAACAACATCATATTCTGGTGGAAACTGTGGAGAAAATTGGTTAGTTGAATCAATGATGACTCTTAATCTTACTCTTGGATACAAATTCAAGAATGGTCTAAGAGTTAGAGGTCAAATCAGAAACCTTGAAGATACTCGAGCACCTTTAGCTGATGAGTATACATGGGGTTTTGTTGGAGACGTTCATAGTGACTACGGAAGAAGTTACGCTATAGAGTTTTATCAAAGATTCTAAAAACTCATTAATTATTAAAAGGGAGCTTTATGCTCCCTTTTTTTATCCTATAATTAATTTATGGCTTTAAGAAAAAGAGGGTTTTGGATAGG
>Ga0208878_1000727_pt1 | contig 11227 bp, 8 predicted proteins | sample Knorr_S15_td_Sur_FD_185600 | JGI IMG/M metagenome (GOLD analysis project Ga0208878, IMG submission 185600) | Marine microbial communities from Southern Atlantic Ocean transect - Knorr_S15_td_SurfaceA_ad_5m_LV_A (SPAdes) (version 2) | ecosystem: Environmental > Aquatic > Marine > Oceanic | place...
TTGATCGCAGGATTTCCTCGTGATTGTACATAGTTGAGAATAACTGCCAAGCGATCAAGTTGCTGCGCAAAACTGGTATTAAATCCGAATATGATACGTGGCACCATCGACGAGCGTACTTCGATAACTTGCCCAGGGAGCTCAGGATTACCAGAATAGTGCTTCAGAGAAACCAGTTTCCATGTCTTATAAAAATTAGACTGTGTATGACGTGTCTCTTCGAGGAGTTCGGCGACTTGGCCAATACCTCGCATCGGCGAGATCCCACCTTCTGGGTGTTGGTAAGGAAGGACGAAAGGTAGCTTATTTAAAGTCGCTCTGGGGTAGCCAATGCCTTTGTAAATAGTGCCCTCGCGAGAAATAATACGGACTTCAGCTTGCTCGTTGGCACCCATCACACGCATACGAAGGACGGGTTCGTGCTCTTTTATATCGATCTTTAATGGGCAGGATGCAATGAACACTGAATTGTCTATTAAATTTTTAAAATTACCGGTTAAAGATTTAATTTTGGAAAAAAAATTTCCCTTAGAATTAAACCCTTTTGGGTCTAAAATCTTCTATGCAAATGAGTTCCTTGATGATTCGGAGAAAAAACTCTTAAAAGGTAAAAGATTTTTTATAGAGTTTAAGCACGAAAATAAAGGTATCTTTGGAAGATATGTTGTTGGAAATTATCTCAAAAAAGCAAACATGCACTTTTGCACGCATTCATTCATGTCCGTAACCGAAAGTGGAGATATTATAGAGAGTTCCAAAGAAAACCCAGTGACTTCATTTTTACCAGCCTTTAACAAAAAACCTTTAAACTTAAGATTAATTTCATATCCAACTAATATAAAAAGTAATGTAACTTTTAAATCTAAAGAAGCAAATATTGATGAGATAATCGAACAAGATACAGATAATATATTTAATTTTAATTCAGGCGAAGAAGCATTTGAGGGAGAACTAACAGAAGATAAATTCGTAAAGTTTTACTCAACAGATCACTGCCCTGCAAGGCTAAATATTAGTTATAACTTCTCACTTCCAAACTCTAAACATCCCACCGATATAGCTACAGGTTTTAAAGGAAATGTTTACCCAAAGAAAACTAATCATTGGGGTTCGATTGTCAATCTTCCTGATTGGAAGACTGTTTTTTTTGTGAGAAATTGCTCTCATAACCCTAAAAAAACCAAAAGTGGTGATTTAGATTTTACCTTTTTTGATAATACTAATTCGATAGAAAAACATGTTCATGTGAAAGCTGAAACATGTACAATCCTCGAATTTGAAATGAACACTGATTTCTCTGATTTTGTTTCCTGGAAGTGCAACTCATCTGTAGGAACGATTGAAGTGTTTTGGGTTTGCTTTAACGAAGAAACAGGGGCAATATGTGGGGACCATTCTTTTTGATTGGAGGCTGAGAACGGAATCGAACCGATGTACACGGAGTTGCAGTCCGCTGCATAACCACTCTGCCACTCAGCCAATTAAATACTTGAAGCCTTTCCTTTATCTAAGAAAATTGTTTTATCAAACTTCTCGACAATCTCTCTTCTGTGGGTAACACATAGGATAGTAATATCTTGTATATTTTCCAATAGATTCTTAATTTCTATCTCTGACTTTTTATCAAGTGAACTAGTAGGCTCATCTAAGATAAGAATATTTGGTTTTTTACCAAGAGCTCTTGCTAAACATAACCTTTGTATTTGGCCGCCAGAAAGTTTGTCTCCGATATTCCCTATTTCTGTATCAAGTCCGTCTTCAAGTTTATTCATAAAACTTAAGCAATCAGTTCTCTGAAGAATCTCTATAATTTCATCATCAGTTATATCCTCTTTTGACCACTTGAAGTTTTCTCTAATAGTTCCTGGAATGAGAGTAGGTTTTTGGGGAACATAACCCATAATATTCCTTATCGAACCTGAGGATATTTCTTCAATGTTTTTTTGATCAATCAAAATTTTACCCCCGCCTGGCCTCTGAAAGCCCATCAACAAATCAATTATTGTAGATTTACCTGCACCAGATTCGCCGACAATTGCGACTTTCTCTCCCTTTTGAATATCAAATGAGGCTTCGTTTAGTACTGTGTTCTTTGCATCGTAGGAGAAGGAAACTTTATCAAAGCTTATTACCTTTTGTAGCTCATTCAATTTTTCTCCTTTCATTCTCTCTTTGTTTTGATTGAGAAAAGAATGAATTTCAAAAAACTGTCTGTATGAAGGAATATAGCCATAGTATTGATTTAAAGATGTAAAAAAGATGTTTAAAAATAATCCAAGACGATTTGCTGAGAACATGAATGCTACAAGAAGGGGAATGCCAAGATCAAGGTAATTTTGTGAATAATAAGCAATTACAACAATAATTATAAAAATTAATGGCTCAGTAAGTGTTGCATTAACAGATGATGTCAAAGAGGATCTAAATATTGAGTCACGTAACCCTGAAATATTGCCATCAAGATTTTTAATAGATCTCTCCTCATTACCAAAGCCTTTAACAAGTTTTATATTCGACAAAATGTTAAATGTGTTATCACCAAGAAAATTCAGATTATTTACATATTTCTTTTGATAATAAGTTTTTAAGCTGTTGGCTAACCAGGTTATTGGGAAAAATAATAGCAACCCTAAAGCCGCCATCAGAATAGATAATGCTGGAGATATTACAAACATTGTTGATGCAAAGGCTACAACAGTTACAAATGAAAAAACTACTTTCATCAAAGCATCCATACCTGCACTCATTTTTTGAGTTTCATTTGTTAATGTATTGGAAAGCTTTCCATAGCTATTTTTTTCAAATGAAGGAATCTTTGCTCTTACCACTACAGAAAAGAAATCGACAGAAAATATTTTTAAATAATCATAAATAGTTTTGAATCTAAAATAATTTTCTAAGAAATTTATTAAAACTCTTAAAAGAATAACTACAACGAGTGTAGCACCTAAAGATATCATGGAAACAGAAAAACCTATTGAGGTGATAAAATCAAATATTGCCCTGCTTACTGCACTTAAATCTTCCCTGTCAGTCTGAGATACGAAGTCAACAATGGGTATTATCCCAAACACAGTCGTTGCTTGAAGCAACGCAGATAATGACATCAAAAAAAATACGACGAAAAGTGAGATCTTTGAGGATTTTACAAAACCCCAAAAGAACCCTCTGAAAGAATCAAATTTAATAAAATACCCCGTACCTAGTAAGAGTAGCTATCTTCTTTAAATGGGCCATCTTTATCGACCCCAATGTAATCAGCCTGTTCATTTGTTAATTTAGTCATTGTGCCACCAAATCCTTTAACCATCAATTCAGCTACCTCCTCGTCTAATTTCTTCGGAAGGACTTTTACGTATAAGCTTTCGTTCTTTTTATCTGGATCTAGATCAGCAAATTTTTCCTTGAAAAGATGAATTTGAGCCAAAACTTGATTGCAGAAAGATCCATCCATTACTCTACTTGGATGACCAGTAGCAACAGCTAAATTGACTAATCGACCCTCAGCTAAAAGTAACAGGTAATCATTCTCACCTCTTATTATTTTGTGAACTCCAGGTTTAATCTCAAGCCATTCATATTTTTTTAGGTATTCAACGTCGATTTCATTATCAAAATGACCAATATTACACACAACACATGAAGACTTAAGCTCATCAAGAACATATCTATCTAAAACATTTACATTTCCAGTTGTTGTAACAACTAAATCATATCTCTTAAGCAAATCACCATTTACATTTTTACCATCTTCAGTAACAACTCCTTCTTTATATGCTGAGACTACCTCATAACCATCAAAACAAGCCTGCATTGCACAAATAGGATCAACTTCTGTAACATCAACAATCATCTTTTGCTGTTTCAGGCTATCGGCTGAACCTTTACCAACATCTCCATAACCTATAACTAAAGCTTTCTTTCCAGATAAAAGCATATCAGTTGCTCTCTTGATAGCATCATCTAGACTATGTCTGCAACCATACTTATTATCGTTCTTTGATTTTGTAATTGAATCATTTACATTTATGGCAGGTACTCTCAAGGTTCCTGAGGATAGCATCTCTTTGAGCCTATGAACCCCCGTTGTTGTTTCTTCAGAAACCCCATGTATAGTCTCTAACATATCTGGATACTCATTATGAATCTTGGCAGTCAAATCCCCTCCATCGTCAAGAATCATATTTGCATCCCAAGGCTTTCCATCTTTGCAAATTGTTTGTTCTAAGCACCATTCATATTCATCTTCAGTCTCACCTTTCCATGCAAACACCGGTATTCCTTGATCAGCAAGTGCTGCTGCAGCATGGTCTTGTGTTGAAAAAATATTACATGAAGACCATCTCACCTCTGCACCTAGATCAATAAGTGTTTCAACTAGCACAGCAGTTTGAATGGTCATATGAATACATCCAACAATTCTTGCACCTTTTAAAGGTTGTTCTGATCTATATCTCTCTCTTAACTGCATTAAAGACGGCATTTCATCCTGTGCAAGAAGAATTTCTTGCCTTCCAAATTCAGCTAAATTTATATCTTTGACTTTATAATCGCTCATAGTTTTTTAACTCTTTCCCATGTAAATGAATCTTCATTTCTTCCAAAATGACCATACGATGCCGTTGGCTGGTATATTGGAGAAAGTAATTCTAAGTCATTTATGAGGCCTTTTGGTGTTAAATCAAAATTTTTATCAATAATTTTATTTATTTCTGTAACTGGAATTTTTTCTGACTCGAAGGTATTAACATAAACAGAAACCGGTTTTGAAACTCCAATGGCATAAGCAACCTGAATTTCACAATAATCACATAAATCTGCTGCCACAATACTTTTTGCTATATGTCTTGCGGCATACGCGGCAGAACGGTCTACTTTAGAAGGATCTTTGCCTGAAAAAGCTCCACCCCCGTGTCTTGCCATGCCTCCATAAGTGTCTACAATTATTTTTCTGCCGGTTAACCCACAATCGCCTACAGGTCCTCCAATCACGAATGCTCCGGTTGGGTTAACAAAAAAATTTGTTTTTGAATCGATTAATTCTTCTGGAAGTGTTGTCTTAATAATATTGGATATTACAAATTCTCTTATTTCTTCCTGAGAAATATCTGGTGAATGTTGAGTTGAAATTACAACAGAATCAATTCTTTTAGCCTTAAAATTTTCATTGTATTCAACTGATACTTGTGACTTAACATCTGGTCTTAACCAAGATGTACCTGAGTTTCTGAGGTCTGCTTGTTTTTTGACCAATAGATGCGACAAGTGAATTGGTAATGGCATCAAGACATCTGTTTCTTTACATGCATAACCAAACATAAGACCCTGGTCGCCTGCTCCTTGCTCTTTATCGATGCCTTTTCCCTCATCCACCCCTTGAGCAATATCAGGAGATTGTTTAGAAAGAAAATTAAAAAAATTTAGAGTATTCCCATTGAACCCGAGCTCATCATCATCATAACCAATTTGATTGACTACTGTTCTTGCAACTGATTCAAAGTCTACCTCAGCGAGTGTTGATATTTCCCCTGCAAGAAAAAGATTGTTATCTTTTACCATGGTTTCACATGCAACTCTTGAATTTTTATCTTGTTCTAAGCAAGCATCTAAAACAGCATCTGAAACTTGATCACATACTTTATCTGGGTGGCCCTCTCCTACGGATTCTGATGTAAAAATGTACGACATTATTTCTCCTAACTATTTATAAATTTTTCTAGTTCATCCTTGTATTCTTTCGTTAAATACAAAAAACTATCGTGTCCTCTAGTACCCTTTAGGTTTTTATGTTTAGAATTAATTCCTTTCAACTTTAAAAGTTTGTGAAATTCTACCATATCCTTAGCAGGAAATAGCAGATCATCATCAAAACTTATTAATAAAACTTTACTTGAAATATTGTCTATTTTTGACTCATCAAAATAAAAACTATCCATTGCCTTTGTCATTAGGATAAATGAATCTTTGTTAAATCTCTTAACAAATTTTTCACCGTGATATGAAAGATAGTTTTCAGATTCATATACAATATCATCTGAAATTTTTGTTTCTAAATCTTGAGTATTATATTGGAACCTGTCTTGTAAAAAATCGTTTGAAATATAGCTTACATGCGATAGCATTCTTGCCACTTTTAAAGCATCAGAGCTATCGTCCAATTTTAAAATCGACCTTTGAACATGATTCAATAAAATATTTAATTGTCTTGGTTTATGTGTTGCTCCAATTATTATTCCTTTTTTAACATCAACATCTTTTTTTGAGATTAAATCCATCACCTGCATGCCTCCCAAACTTGATCCAACTGCAACGCTTATAGTATTTATTTTTAAAGAACATAAGAGATAAAAAATTGCTTGGTTCCAATCTTTAACAGATATTTCTGGAAAGTTTTCTCCATACGGTGTATTTGTTAATTCATTTAGACTAGATGGGCCAGTACTTCCAAAACAGCTTCCAATATTATTTATGCAGATAATGTAATTTTTATTAGTATCAAATACCTTATTCGGACCTATAAAGCTGTCCCACCAGCCTCTATCTTGATCACTCTCTAGTTTTCCAGCAGCATGATGACTTCCAGAGAAAGCATGAAAAATTAGAATAACATTGTCTTGGGCTTCATTTAGGCAGCCATATGTATCATAAATTAAATCAAAAGATTCTAGAGCCGTTCCCGACTCTAGAATTAAAGGCTGGGAACTTGAAAAGATCTCTCTTTGATGATTCATCAAAAAGATCTTATCTTTTAAGCCTTTTCTAACGCTTGTTCAATATCTGCAATGATATCATCGACATGCTCAATGCCGATTGATAATCTTACAAATCCTGGAGTTACTCCGGCATCAGATAGCTCATCCTCAGATAATTGGCTATGCGTTGTACTTGCAGGATGAATTGCTAACGATTTTGAATCTCCAATATTAGCAACATGATAAAGAAGCTCTAAAGCATTTATAAATTTCTTTCCAGCATCTCTGCCTCCTACAATTTCAAAGCCCATAAGACCACCATTACCACCATTTAGATATTTCTTTGCTCTATCAACTGCAACTTCTGAGGGATAAATTACTTTTTCTACCTTTTTATGATTTTTTAAGAAATCAGCAACTTTTTCTGCGTTTTTTGAGTGCTCTCTCATTCTTAGAGGCAGGGTTTCCATGCCTGTTAAAAACATAAATGCATTGAATGGGCTCATTGCAGCACCCATGTCTCTTAGAAGTGTAACTCTAGCTTTGAGGATGTAAGCAATTGGTCCTAATGGCTTCACTGCTTCTGTCCAAACAGCTCCTGCATATGATGGGTCTGGCGTATTTAATTTAGGCTGTCTTTCAGGAAATTTCTCCCACTCAAAATTTCCACTATCAACAAGAATTCCTCCAATTGAATTTCCATGACCACCGATATACTTTGTAGTTGAATGAAGTAATACACTTGCACCATGATCAAAAGGCTTACAAATCACTGGAGCAGCAGTATTATCAACTATAAGAGGTATACCTAATGGCTTTCCTAAATCAGCAACCTCTTTAAGGGGGAAAACTTCAAAGCTGGGGTTAGGAAGAACCTCTCCATAGTAAGCTCTGGTTCTATCATCTGTAGCCTTTAAAAAATTCTCTGGGTCTGCAGGATCAACAAATCTAACCTCAATACCCATATCTTTTAAAGGATTCTTGAATTGATTATAAGTTCCTCCGTATAAGTGTGAAGATGCCACAAAATTATCTCCTGCCTCGCAAATATTTTGAATTGCATACGCAGAAGCAGCTTGGCCAGATGCTAATGCTAAAGCACCAACACCGCCTTCCAAAGCAGCAACTCTTTCTTCCAGAACTGCATTTGTAGGATTCATTATTCTTGAATAAATATTTCCTAACTCAGAAAGCGCAAACAAGTTGGCTGCATGATCAGCATCATCAAATTGATAACTAGATGTTGCATGAATAGGCACAGCAACCGAATTAGTAGATTCGTCTTTTCTCCACCCAGCATGAAGTGAAATTGTCTCTGGATTTTTTGATTTAGTCATTATTCTCTCCTAGCCGAATGCTTGGAGGGGTTAACTATTTAGCAGTTTATGCCTGCAAGCGTTACAAATCGGCAATTATTGGCTATATATTAACCTCATAAGTGCTTAAGATCAATTATTCGTTTCAATTGATTCTTTTGAGGTGATCGGCAAGTCGTAATCCTAGTGCTACTATTGTAAGGGTCGGATTTGAGCTGCCTGAATACTGGAATACAGATGAACTACACAAGAAAATGCTCTCTGAATCTACAACTCTCAAATTTTTATCGATTACACTATCATCTAGATTCTCTGACATTGGTATGCCTCCAATGTGATGACTAGAATCTTGAAAAACTTTATCCCTAAAATTAATGGTCTTATATTGGTCAGCTACATTATCTGATAATTCAGAAACAAGTTTTTGGTGAAGGATCTCTAGATTAATGTAATCTTTTTCAGAAAAGTTTACTTCACTATTCAATGAACCTCTATCAATAAATATTTTATTTTTTGCATTTGGAGCCATTTCACAAAAATATTCAAGATCGTAATTTTTTATCTTATCTTTAAATAAACCTACCCTACATCCAATATGAAAGATTATTTTTAAAATTGAAAATAAATTAAATCCATAATCTTTTAGATACTTTGCAAAAATCTTTAAGGCATTAAATTTATTAAAGTAAATATTAGCCGCACAAACAAATTCTTTCGTATGCTCATCTTTTGAAATAGGATGAAATGTAAAATAAGTATTTTTTAGGCCATATTTTTTTTGAAGATCATCTGAAAGACTGTAACCATAAAAATTTGAATCATTTTTATCTCTTAGAACAAAGGGTGAGAAAGATGGAATTGAAGTAAAAAAATTATAAAACGTAATTTTAGGATGATTCATATAATTTTTTGAGATGATTTTAGATTTATCGCTTTTAAGAAAACCTTTTTCAAATGAATTCTTTAACAAAAGGGATGAGTGCAAGCCTCCATTAGCAAGAATTATTTTTTTGAAATAGATTTTCTCTTTAAAGGTATTAGAGAATTCAACAAGTAAAAAAGATCCAATTTTGTCTTCTCCAACAGCAGTTATTTTTGATTCAATGACGATTTGAATATTATGATTTTTCAAAAGTTTTTCTGCTCTTAGAGGTTTTTTTTGTTCAGGCAGCACTCTTTCTTTAAAATCAGTTACATTTTTCTCAGCTTGTATGAAATTTTTAAAACCAAAAAACTCCCATGATTTTTTATAGTATTTGGTACTCAAATCATAAAAAATTTTTGAGGCCTCTTTGTTTTTTCCACAAAACTCCTGATGATTCATTTCTGATAGCCTTCCAGTCCATGTATTTGAAGCACCTCCTACTGATTCCTCAATTGAATTTTCTTTCAATGAGAATGTTCCATTATTTTTAATCCTAAGACCACGGAGTAGCAATGGATTAAAATCACCCCCTTTTTCAAAAACTATTATATTTTTTGATTTCAGACCCTCTACCAGTGACAACGCAGCAAAACTTGAGCCAACTACTGCATAAAATTCTTCTAATTTATGCAATTCACAAAATTTTAAATACTTGTCTTTGTTAATAAACCTATTTAGATTTGCCATAAGATTTTAGTAACTTAAGAGCTACTGAAGTTTTATTAAAACAAATGTCAAAGAAAATATTAAGTCGATTAAGAATTGCAAAAACCAGACTATCGTATGCCCCGTCAATAAATGAATAATCTTCCTCTTGATTAACAAATTTTATTTTCAGAGATAGAATTTTTTCAATGTTTTCATAGTGATTTAGCTCTGTTTTTATAGAATGAGCAATACTTTGGATTTCTATATCCCTCGTTTCAGTAGTTGTATATGTGTAAGTTATTTTTTTTTCTTCTAAAGTTCTCTGGATTATAATTTCACCCTTTTTGGGTGTTTCATAGCTACCAGATATATCTTTAACTACACCCCTCTGAAATTTAAAAATTGTAGAGCAGTTATCATAGTCTTTAGGATTGATAATCTTCATTTTCTTACCGCTGAAGTTAAAAAAATAATTATTTCCTTTTTTATAACCAAAAGATAAAGCTCTTCGATAAATTTTTCTTGATATAGCTAAGGAATGATACGAAAAACCTGAATTTTGAAAAGTAATCTCATTTAAATCACCTAAGTTTTCATCTTGGGAAATTTTTTTGACGATGGAGAAGACTGGCTTACTGATCCAATCCTCAGTAACAAGTGTTTTTTTAAATTTATTTTGCAATTTAAGTAATTTCACATTTCTAAATCCTCCAAAGAATGGCGTATCTAAGAATAAAACAATATTTTTTGAGAACTTATCATCAATTCTCAGTAAATATTCGTAAGCTTCATTGGAGGGAATTGCTATGCATAATCTAGAAATACTTTTCGGCAGATTTCTTAAGCTTGAAAGATGTGAGCATCCTGTTGCTTTGCAAAATGCCTCAACTTTTTCTGAATCTCTTCCATGAATAAAAATTTCTCCCTCAATTTCTTTTAGCGCGGGAATAAGTGTATTTCTTGCCCTGTTGCCATTCCCAAGAATTAAGGTATCCATGTTATTTATTTTAAATCATCATTTGAAAAGTACTTGTACCTTTCAATATCGTCTTCTGAGGTCTTTTCACCATATTGAATTTCAAGAATTTTGCACTCCTCTTCGTATGGATTAAAAATTTGGTGCCACTCTGAGCGTTTAACAGAAAAAATATCATCTTTTTTTAATAAAATTTCATGAAAATCTTGAGGGGAGTCTTTTGAAAAATTTACCTTGCACCTACCAGATGAAATAAACCATATTTCATCTCTTAATGTGTGTCTTTGCATGCTCATTCCCTTGCTTGGAAGAATTGTCAATTCCTTTAATTTCACACGAGAATCAGAAAATAAAGTGTAGAAATTCCCCCATACTCTCTCCTCTGATTCATATTTCCAATCCTTTAATATCCAGCTACTTGAATTATCCTTATTATTGCCTCCAACCCCAAATTCAAATTTAATTCCTTGGACCTGCATTTCAGGAATATTATCTTTTTTTCTATCGCCACCGTTGCAAAAAATTATAGTGTCATTTGAATATTCTGCTTTGATTACCTCTAATCCATTTATGCAGCTCCCAACCTGGTCATCCTTAAATCCAATAACTTTGTCAACATCTTTAATGTTCTCAAGTATTTGTTTTCTCTCAGAAAAAGGCATGAAAGGCT
>Ga0208878_1000729_pt1 | contig 11224 bp, 8 predicted proteins | sample Knorr_S15_td_Sur_FD_185600 | JGI IMG/M metagenome (GOLD analysis project Ga0208878, IMG submission 185600) | Marine microbial communities from Southern Atlantic Ocean transect - Knorr_S15_td_SurfaceA_ad_5m_LV_A (SPAdes) (version 2) | ecosystem: Environmental > Aquatic > Marine > Oceanic | place...
ATCAAAGAGAGAAGGGAAACCTTACTGAATAAGGAGATTGAAGGCAGAATGGATGCGGAATGGCTTGACATTTCTCAAGACCCCAGAGAGATGAATTCAGGCCTCATGCACCCGGTAAGCAGAGTTACAGAAGAAATCATATCAATTTTCTCAGACCTGGGATTTTCTGTAGCTGAAGGACCCCAAATTGAAAGCGACTGGTACAATTTTGATTCACTAAATATTCCTCCTGATCATCCAGCTCGTCAGGAGTTTGATACTTTTTATATCGATCCCGGTGATGAGAGCATTAAGGAAAATGGTTCACCTAACGTACTTAGAACGCATACTAGCCCAGTACAAGTAAGATTCATGGAAAAACACGGAGCACCTTGTAGAATTATCGCACCTGGACGGGTATATAGATCGGATTACGATCTCACCCATACACCAATGTTTCATCAGATTGAAGGTTTAGCGATAGGTGAAGATATCTCTATGTCAAACTTAAAATGGGTTTTGGTTGAGTTTTGTAAGGCTTTTTTTGAGCTAGATAGTATAGAACTTAGATTTCGCGCCAGTCATTTCCCCTTCACGGAGCCATCTGCGGAAGTTGATATAAGGTGTTCCTGGGTTGAAAACTCATTAGTTGTTGGAAAAGGAGACGACTGGATGGAAATATTAGGTAGCGGAATGGTACACCCTAATGTCTTAGAGGCAGCTAACGTTGATAGTAAAAAGTTTCAGGGGTTTGCATTTGGAATGGGTATAGATAGGCTCGCGATGCTAAAGTATGGTATGCCAGATCTTAGATCATTCTTCGATAATGATATGAGATGGTTAAAACACTATGGCTTTGCGGCAGAAAAAAGTTCCAATCTCTATGATAAACTTAGTGGATAAACATTAGAGTGGAAGTTTTAATATGAAGTTTTCTTTTTCATGGCTTAAGGATTACCTGGAGACAGATTTGTCTGCTGATGAAGTTGGGGACATTCTTACCGACACAGGATTAGAAGTTGAGTCCCTTATAGACCCTAGAAAGCGTTTGGGGCAATTGTCCGTAGGAGAAATCTTAAAAGTTGAAAAACACCCAAATGCCGACAAATTGAAAGTATGTGACGTTGATTCAGGCACTGGGATATTAAAAATAGTTTGTGGAGCACCAAATGTTAAGAATGGCATGAAAGTAGTGGTTGCAAAGCCAGGTGATTTTATACCTGGATTAAATATCAACCTAAAAGCCTCAAAGATAAGAGATGTAAAAAGTGAGGGAATGATGTGTTCAGAAAAGGAATTAGAAATTTCAGATGAACACGATGGAATTATAGAGCTACCCTCTGAAACTGAAGTGGGGACGCTGTTTTCCGAATTAGTTGGAGATGAAAAAATAATTTTCGAAATCGCAATTACCCCAAATAGACCTGACGCATTAGGTATTTATGGAATTGCTAGAGATCTCTCGGCTAGTGGTATCGGAAAATTACGTGTTAGCAAAATACCCAATGTTGAAGGAATTTTTAAGCCACATTTAAATATTAATTTGGACCAAGCGGTTTCTTCAAAAGAATGTCCTTTTTTTGTAGGCCGATATTTACGAAGCGTACAAAATGGGGAGTCTCCACAATGGCTCAGAAATCGTTTAATTAGTATTGGGCTTAATCCAATCTCAGCATTAGTTGATATTACAAATTATCTTACATTTGATAGAGCAAGACCTCTACACGTCTTCGATGCTGATAAACTCTCTGGCGGTTTAACGGTTAGAAGATCTATTGAGGGAGAGAAATTTCATGCTCTTGATGATAAAATATATGAGTTAAATGAAGGAATGATTGTAATAACAGATGAAAAGGAAATCGTATCTCTTGGAGGTATCATAGGAGGTATGAAAAGTGCTGTGTCGGACGAAACAAAAAATGTGTTGTTAGAGGCTGCTTATTTCGATCCAATATCAATAGCAGCAACAGGTCGGAAACTTCAGATAAATTCAGACGCTAGATATCGTTTTGAAAGGGGTGTTGATCCGAGCTTTACTTTATCTGGATCACATATTGCTACAAAGATGATTTTAGATTTATGTGGAGGCGAAGCTTCAGATATTATTATCGCGGGGTCAGTGCCATCTTTTGAGAAAAAAATTATTTTCGATCCTATAAAAGTAAATCAATTGATAGGAATAGAAGTAAATAGGGCAAGACAATTTGAAATACTAAAGTCCCTTGGTTTTTCAGTAAAGGAAGTGGAAAACAAAGTTGAAATAATAGTTCCTGCCTGGAGACCAGATGTACATGGCGAGGTAGATATAATCGAAGAGGTCGCAAGGATAAATTCATTAGCAAACTTGCCCAGTATTCCAATGACCAGGAAAGAGGGGGTATTAAAACCTCTTTTAACAGACGGTCAAAGCAGGCAAAACCTAGCTAGAAGGGTCTGTACTTCTTTAGGTTATATGGAGTGCTTGTCATATAGCTTTATCGACAAGAAGTCAGTTGAACGATTTAGCGGCAAGTCAACAAAGGAAATTAAACTTATAAATCCAATTAGCAGTGAAATGACGCACATGCGACAGTCGCTTTTACCAGGCTTAATAAAAATAGTAGAGAAAAATCAGGCTAAGGGTATTAAAAGTCTCGCAATATTCGAACAAGGCTATTGTTTTGAGAGCAATCAAGTTGGCGATGAAACCTACCAAATTTCTGCAGTCTTGTCTGGTAGTAAAAGTAACTTCAATCTTTACAAGGAAATAAGACCTTTTGATATTTTTGATATAAAAAAAGATCTATTTAAATTATTAGGATATTTAAACCTAAAAGTGGAAAGCCTTAAACTTGAAAGAGATGCTCCAGAATTCCTTCATCCAAAAAGGTCAGCCAAGGTTATGCTTGGAAATAAGATTGTGGCAATATTTGGTGAAGTTAGCCCACTCATTGCTAAAAATTACGCTATTAGAGAACGAATAAATTGCTTCACTATCTATCTAGATAATATACCTTTCCCAAAGAAAAAAAAGATTACGAGAGATGCTCTTATTTTGAGTAATTTGCAACCTATCGAAAGGGACTTTTCTTTCCTGATTGATGAAAAGACTGAATATGGAGCAGTAAAGAAAACTATTATTTCCTTGAAAAATCCTCTGATCGACAAAATAAATATTGTCGATGTCTTCCAAGGGGAAGTGGAAAAAGAGGAGAGAAAAAAGTCTCTTTCAATAAGGGTTAAATTTCAGCCTTTAGAGAAAACTCTTAATGACTCTGAGATAGAGAAAATGTGTAAGGATATAATTAGTGAAGTCAGTGAAAAAGTTAGTGGAATTTTAAAGTCATAACATATGTAATTAGTTATATTCGATCTTAATTATTTCATAGTGTTTGGTCCCTCCTGGTGTATTGACCTCCACTTCATCTCCTTCCTCTTTACCTATCAAAGCTCTGGCTAGAGGCGAATTTATGTTAAGCAGGCCTTTCTCTAGATCTGCTTCAGCCTCTCCTACGATTTGATACTCAACTTCTTTTTCTGTCTCCTCCAAAAATAGAGTTGTCTTAGCTCCAAATTTTATAGGACCATTAAGCTTAGAAACATCAATTACTTCTGCTAGCGATATTATAGCTTCCAACTCCTTTATTCTACCCTCAATGAACGATTGTTTTTCTCTTGCCGAATGGTATTCGGCATTCTCAGATAAATCACCTAATTCCCGCGCCTCAGATATAGCTTTAATAATATTTGGCCTATCATCTGCTTTAAGTTTACGTAGTTCTTCTTCGAGCCTACCGTAGCCGTTTTTGGTTAAAGGAATTTTTTCCATATTTTTTTCACGCTAAAAAAAATATAATAACATTTTATTTGTTTTTTTTACACCTTTATTCAGAAAAAACTATATGTTATTTAATTGATAACATCGTGAAAGTATTCTGAGGGTAAAAGGTAAGATATGAGAGAGAAAATTGACTATGATTTGGTTATTGTCGGAGGGGGGCCAGCCGGTTTGTCAGCTGCAATTAAAGCTAAGCAAATTGACCCCGAACTTAGTGTCGTTGTTCTAGAAAAGGGATCAGAAATAGGTTCGCATATTTTATCAGGAGCAGTTTTGGACACGTCAGGTATAGATTTGCTGATACCTGACTGGAAAGAAACTGATATCCCCATTCGTACAAAAGTTAGTGAAGATCTCTTTTACCTTTTTGGCCCAGCTGGGCAGGTCAAAATTCCTAATTTTTTACTTCCCCCGCTGATGAATAATCATGGAAACTATATCGTATCTATGGGAAATGTGTGTCGGTGGTTAGCAGGGCAAGCAGAGAGCCTCGGCGTAGATATATTTCCGGGTATGGCCTGCAGCGATGTGGTTTTTGGTAGCGGTGGAGAAGTTATTGGAGTTATTGCTGGCGAATTCGGCTTAGATAAAGACGGAAATAAAACAGAGGGATATGAGCCTGGTATGGAAGTCTTAGGTAAGTATGTTCTACTTAGCGAAGGGGTAAGAGGCTCTTTAACTAAAATTCTTATTGAAAGATATAAATTAGATGCACAAAGCCAACCACAAAAATATGGGCTCGGAATGAAAGAGATTTGGGAAATAGATCCTAAATTTCATAAAGAGGGAAAAGTGCTTCACTCCATGGGATGGCCATTAGGAGGCAATGCAGGAGGTGGATCATTCTGCTATCATGCGGAAAACAATCAAATTTATCTAGGGTTTGTTGTTCACTTAAACTACGAAAATCCCCATGTCTTTCCATATATGGAGTTTCAAAAATTTAAGCATCATCCTATGATTAAGGAAATGCTTGAGGGAGGGAAAAGAATATCCTACGGAGCAAGGGCTATAACCGAAGGAGGATATCAGTCGATTCCGAAGCTTGCTTTCCCTGGTGGTTTAATACTAGGGTGTTCTGCAGGTCTGGTAAATGTTCCACGAATAAAGGGAAACCATAATGCAATGCTGTCTGGGATCACTGCAGCAGAGATAGCATGTAAAGCTATAAAAGAAGGCTTCCAAAATACTGAACTTAAGGAATATGATAAAGAGATAAAGGATGGAAAAGTTGGTTCAGATTTAAAGCCTGTGAAGAACGTTAAGCCCATTTGGTCTCGTTTTGGTTTATTAGCGTCATTGATAATTGGCGGAATAGACATGTGGATAGCAAACTTAAGCGGGATAAATATTTTTGGCACTTTGAAACATGGTAAAAGTGACGCAAAAAGCACCAAGCCAGCAAAAAACTTTAAAGAAATCGAGTATCCAAAGCCTGATGGAAAGATTAGTTTTGATAGACTTACAAATGTGAGCTTTTCTGGAACAAATCATGAGGAAAATCAGCCCTGTCATTTGTTTTTAAAAAATAAAAATATTCCGATCAAAAAAAATCTCCCATTATTTGCTGAGCCTGCTCAAAGGTATTGTCCAGCAGGAGTTTATGAAGTGCTTGAAAAACGTAAGAATTCTTTCACATTTCAAATAAACTCACAAAATTGTGTGCATTGCAAAACATGTGATATTAAGGATCCAAGCGAAAATATAACGTGGAAAACACCTCAAGGGGGAGATGGTCCAAATTATCCAAATATGTAGGTTAATTGGTATGCCACTGCTTAAACCTTTAATCGTAGCTTCTTTTATACTTTGGCATTTTTCGGTCACCATTGTTCTAGCTAACTCGGGCTCATATATTGCTGGGCAATTTGCTGAGAAAGAGGGAGATTTCAAAAATGCCTCCTACTATTATATAGATCTGATTTCTAGAGGAGACTCTGATAGAGAAATTATCACGAGAAGTATTATCTACGCAGCCTTAGCTGGCAATTTCGAAATTGCAACAGCAATATCCCGAAAAATTGATGACCTTCAACTTAACTACCCTGTCGCAAATTTAATCATTTTTGCTGAAGCTGTAAAGAAGAGAGAAAAGTCAGAGATATTAAGAGCGTTCGAACGGCACAAGAAAAATTTTCCTGAGATTTTTAAGATAGTTACAGAATTTTGGATCTTGATTATTGATAACAAAAAGGACGAAGCTTTTCGTTTAATCAATTCAATAAGTATCAACAACGAAGCTCAACTTCAGATTATTAACTATAATCAACTATTAGCATATGTGTATTTTAATGAATATGAGCAAGCAAAAACACTCTATGAAAATATGGAATTCAGTAATTTTCTTTTTGACTCGGAGTCTGCTTTAGCTTTAGTTAAATATTTTCAAAAAAATAAAGAAAGCGAATTGTCTGAAAGCATAATAAGCAAGGCTCGGTCTGCTAGTAATAACGCGTATTACATACAAGCCTTCAAATACAAGCTTTCTAATGGTGGGGTTAGTGATGCTATCAGGATAAACCCTTATAAGCAGATAGCTGAGGTATTCTTTAGATGGTCACAAACTATCCAGCGAGCAGAGCAAAATATTATCAACAAGTCGTTTTACTTATCCCTTGCAAATTTCACAGATCCGACTAGTTCATTCTTGAAATTTAATCTTGCTACCATACTCAACGATAGTGGGAACTATGAGCTATCCAGAGAAATTTTAGATAACTTTTCAAATGACGATGTTTTCTTTATGGATAGCATTGTTGAAAATTCATTTGCCATCGAGCAACTTGATAGTAATGAGTCAGCATTAGAATATATTCATCAATTTATAATTGATGGATATGCAAATGCCAGGTTGTTGAAAACTTATGGTAGCCTGCAACGGAGTATGAGCTTGTTTAAGGAAGCCATCAAGTCCTATACCAGAGCAATAGAAGTCGCAAAAAGAGAAACGTATACTGAGGCTATTTGGCCAATTTTATTCTTGAGGGGGATTTCATTCGAAAGGTCAAAGAATTGGGCTTCAGCTGAATCTGACTTTATAAGTGCTCTAGAACTGAGCCCAGATCAACCGCAGGTTCTAAATTATATGGGGTATAGCTTACTAGAACGGAAAGAGAAATTAGATCAAGCTTTGAAAATGATTATACTGGCAGCTGAGAAGTCCCCAGATAGCTATCATATAATTGACTCTCTAGGTTGGGCATATTACAAAAAAGGGGATTTTGGAAAAGCCTTGTTATATTTAGAAAAGGCGATGGAAATTGAATCTACAGATCCAATAGTAAACGATCATCTAGGTGACGTCTTATGGATGTTGGGTAGAAAAAGGGAGGCTAAATTTCAATGGAAAAAGTCACTTTCATTCAATCCTGAGTCTGTGGATCAAAAAAATACAGAAGATAAATTAAAGTTCGGACTAAACGTAAGATAAAGAAGATTGGGATTGGTAAAAGATACTACTAATGAGGAAAAGGGATACGCCAAGATTAATCTCGCACTTCACGTTACAGGAATTCAGGCAGATGGTTATCATGCTCTTGATAGCATAGTGGGTTTTACAGATATATACGACAGGCTATTTTTCAAACGGTCATTGAAAAATGTGGTAACGCTGTCAGGAGAGTTTTCTAAGTCAATAAATGTTCGAGAAAACTCAATATTACAAGCATTAAAACTATTTGGAAATGGGTTCACAGATCGTTTTTCTATTAATCTTGAAAAAAACCTGCCAATAGGTGCTGGTTTGGGTGGTGGCTCAGCAGACGCTGCGGCTGTAATAAGATTTATAACAAATAACAGCAAGCACCCAATGCCCTCTTCTGAGGCTTTATCAAAAATTGGAGCAGACATTCCAGCTTGTGTATTAAGTGTAGCATCGAGAGTGGGAGGAATTGGGGAGATTGTTCGACCTTTAGATATGTCAGAAATTAATTTATGGGTTGTTTTAGTAAACCCAGACATATTCGTATCTACAGGCAGTATATTTGAAGAGGTTACTGAAAAACATAATCAACCATTAGAGTCCTTTATAGATTTAAGCAGCACGGATAAATTTGTAGACTATCTTAAGAGGCAGAGAAATGACCTTCAAACTATCGCGATCAAAAAACATCCAGAAATCAATAAGGTACTCGCTACCATAGAGGAAACCGAGGATGTTTTGCTTTCTAGAATGTCCGGGTCAGGATCTACTTGTTTTGGTCTTTACAGAAATCAAGATATTGCAAAAAAAGCGGTAAGTTATATCAGTAAAAAAAGTGATAAATGGTGGATTAAATTTTCTAAAATAAATTAAGATACTCTATCCAAAATTTCTTTAGCAAGCTCTATCATCAATGTTTTAATTTCTGAGTCCTCTATTATCTGCAAAGCGTTTATGGATCTTTCAGTCCATATTAAAGCCTGTTTTTTTGTATAAAGTAGAGATTTGCTGCTTTCCAAGATTTCCAGAAGATCAGTAAGATCATTATGATTTGGTAAAGGCTTTTGAAAAAGCTCTTTTATAAATTTTTTTTCAGCTTTAGAAGACCTTTCATATGCATGAATTATTGGGAGCGTTATTTTTTTTTCGAAGAAATCGTTCCCCTTATTTTTCCCCATTTTATTCTCATTACCCAAGTAATCTAAGAGGTCATCTATGAGTTGAAAACTGGTTCCAATACATTCCCCATACTCCTGAAGAGCGTCTACGTGGGAGTCGCGCGCATTAGTTATTTCTGCTCCCGCCTGACATGCCGCTGAAAAAAGGGCTGATGTCTTACCTTTAATTACTTTTAAGTAATCTTCTTTTGATGCATCAAGCTTTTTTTCAATACCAACTTGTAGAATTTCGCCCTGTGAAATAACAGAAGAGGCGTCTGACAAGGTTTTCATTATTCTCAAAGACTCAGTTCTAACCATGAGCTGAAATGCCCTTGAGAATAGATAATCTCCTACTAAAACAGAATACTTGTTTGTCCAGATTATATTTGCTGTCTTTAACCCTCTTCTTTTTTCGCTGCGATCAATGACGTCATCGTGGAGCAGGGTAGCCGAATGTATGTATTCAATAGCAGCTGCTAAAAGGGTATCCTTGTCTCCCTGATAGTCAAAAAGTTTGGCGACAGTCAAAGTTAACAGTGGTCGAATTCTCTTACCACCAGAATTAATTAGATGAGAAGCAATATCCCCAATAATTGTAGTCTCTTTTGAGCTAAGATTTTTCTCAATCACTTGGTTTGTTACTCTAACTTTTTCAGACAGTAAATCGGACAGTTTTGATATAGAGGTTGTCAAATTATATTTTCCGGTTGGTGTTATAACTAATAGAATGTGTGTTTATAAAAACTATTGGCAATTGAAAAGATAAATTATAAAAATTTTTTATGAATTATAGTGATAAAGAATTAACAAAAAATAAGTTTTTGGGCAACAAATTAGAAATACTCCAATTTTCTGAGGGCTATAGAGGGAATATGGACTCCGTTTTAGTAGCAGCATCAGTTGCCGCAGAAAGTGGTCAAAAAGTATTAGAGCTAGGTTGTGGAAATGGAGTAGCATTGTGCTGCCTTTTGTATAGAGTTAGTGGGCTAGAAGTCTTTGGGGTTGAAATGGATAAAAGAGCAGCCGACCTTTGTAAACGAAATATCGATCTAAATATGTTTAAAGCTAAGATTTGCAATATTAATATAGCAAACACGATTAGAGAGTTGAAATCTGTATCATTTGATCATGTTTTCATGAATCCTCCATATTTTAAAAAAAATTCAGTTAAGAAGTCTCCTATATTAAGTTCTCATCAGGCTAAAGTTGAAAGCATGTCGCTATCTGCATGGTTTTCAGTAGCAAAGAATAGGTGTAAACCAAACGGAAAAATTACAATCATTCAAAGAGTGGAGAGGCTTCCCGATATAATCAATTGCTTAAACGGTTACTTCGGTCAAGTAACCGTTCAACCTATTAGTTCCTTTAAAGATACCAGTCCGAAAACGGTAATCGTTCAAGCAACTAAAACTAGTGGTGCTGCCTTCAAATTGTTAGCTCCAAAAATAGTACATCGAAGGGACGGTATATCAGGTAAGGTGGTTTACGAAGACGAGTTTAAAAAAATCCTTCGATATGGCCATCCTCTCCAATTAAATTAAATAGTGTCCACCATTAGCTGAGATTGTAGATCCTGTAATAAAACTAGATTCGTCAGCAACAAGAAACTTTACACAACGAGCAATATCTTCAGGTTCTCCCAAGCGCCCTACAGGAATTTGACTTTCAGTTGCTTCAATAGCTTTCTCACTCATCGCTTTAACCATATCTGTATTTATATATCCCGGGCATATCGCATTTACAGTGATTCCTTTCCTCGCTCCTTCAAGGGCCAGTGATTTTGTGAAACCGAGTTCTCCAGCTTTTGCTGCGGAATAATTTGCTTGTCCTAATTGTCCCTTCTGTCCGTTTATTGAAGAAATATTTACAATTCTTCCAAATCCTCTAGCTCTCATCCCATCCCAAAGAGGGTGGGTCATATTGAAGAGACCGTTAAGATTAACATTGATTACATCTCGCCACTGTTCTTGTGACATTTTATGGAACATACCATCTCTAGTAATACCTGCATTATTGACTAGAACATCTATCGGCCCTAGTTTTTCTTCAACACTTTGTATTCCGGCAACGCATTCTTCATAATTAGCTATAGACCATTTGAATACAGCTATCTCATTTTCTTTAGAGAATTTAGTGGCTACCTCATCGTTACCTGCATAAATAGCAGCAACCTTGTAACCTGCTTCTTTAAGCTTGATCGAAATGGCAGCACCTATTCCTCTAGTACCGCCGGTTATGAGCGCGACTCTCATATTAAAGCTCCCATTAATGTGAATTTCATAAGTATAATCCGTTTAAATTTAAATGTTTTATTAGTCAACACAAACACCCTTTATGTAAGTAGTTTCTACGCTTAATAAGTAAATTTCTTATAATTTATATCAATCAAAAGCATCATTTCGTTTATAACAACTTTCTAAAAAATGAGCGAACATCTGTTGTATCCCAATCAATATCTCCAATGATGCGGCCAATTTCTATACCTTTTGAATTAACTACAACTGTTGTTGGAAGAGCGGTAACACCATATTTTACAGCAATTCTTCCTCTAGGATCTCTATATTTTTTCAGATTATTTAAATTATTGTCATCAAAAAAAGCATCGATAGCTTCCTTCGAGTTTCTTCCTGATGCTATGGTTATTATTTGGATATCTTCATATTTCATATTTTGGGCAAGACTGTTAAGTGACGGCATCTCTTTTTTACATGGTGCGCACCAAGTAGCCCAGAAGTTTATTATTAAAATATCGTCGTCGTACCCAATCTCAACCATATTTTCATTGGCATCCAAGATAAGGGGTTTTGGCAGCACCTCCGTCTTTTCTGAGAAAATAAATTTTCTAAG
>Ga0208878_1000739_pt1 | contig 11175 bp, 10 predicted proteins | sample Knorr_S15_td_Sur_FD_185600 | JGI IMG/M metagenome (GOLD analysis project Ga0208878, IMG submission 185600) | Marine microbial communities from Southern Atlantic Ocean transect - Knorr_S15_td_SurfaceA_ad_5m_LV_A (SPAdes) (version 2) | ecosystem: Environmental > Aquatic > Marine > Oceanic | place...
GTTTACCAAAAACTATTGACAATGACCTGCCAATTACAGAAAATTGTCCTGGCTTTGGTACCGTAGCTAAATATATAGCAACCTCTACTTACGAGGCCTCTCTTGATGTAAAATCAATGTCCAATAGTTCAACGAAAGTTTTTCTGCTAGAGGTTATGGGTAGACATGCAGGATGGATAGCAGCTGCTGCAGGAGTACTCAAGAGTTCAACTAATGCTTTTCCACATATTATTTTATTTCCGGAAAGGGTCTTTAATGAAAAAGCTTTTCTTAAAAAAGTTTCAGATTCTGTAAAAAAAGATGCTTATTGTGTCGTGGTTACTTCTGAGGGAATTAAATATAGCAACAATGAATTTGTATCTGCAGGAACATCTAGAGATAGTTTTGGACATGCACATTTAGGAGGTGTTGCGCCTAAACTTTCTCAAATGATTCAAAACAAACTAAAACTTAAAGTTCACTGGGCAGTGTCGGATTATTTACAAAGAGCATCTAGGCATATAGGTTCATCTGTTGATGTCAAACAAGCTTATGAAATTGGTAAAAAATCTATTAATTATGCAAAAAATGGTATTACTGACGTAATGGTAACAATAAAAAAAGGAAAAACAAAAACTTATGGTTGGGAAATAGGTTATACAAATCTTAAAAATGTTGCAAACAAAGAAAAAGTGATGCCAAACAGTTTTATCTCAAAAGATGGCTTTGGTATTACAAACCCATGCAAAAAATATATCCTAAATCTCATAAAAGGAGAAGATTATCCTCCTTTTAAAAATGGAGTGCCTGATTATGCTCAACTAGAATTAAAAACCATTAAAAAGAAACTCAAAAAATTTAAAGTATAGTTTTATAGTTTGTATTCAAAGATTGATGGTTTTCTAATAGACTTTTCAACATATCTATAAATAAATCTGAATCATTTAAACATGGTATGTGGTTGAATGAATCACCGCCTGACTCGATGAAAAGCTCTCTAGATTCCTCGCCTATTTCTTCAATAGTTTCAAGACAATCAGACACAAATCCAGGGCAGAATACTTGTATATTCCTCACTCCCTCACTAGGCAGAGACTCTAGCCTACTAGCTAAATAGGGCTTTATCCACTCAGATTTTCCAAATCTAGATTGAAATGCAACTTCGTATTTGTCTTCTTTAATATCTAACGCAGCTGCAATCAGCTTAGAAGTATGAATACACTGATCTCTATAAGGCTCGTCATGACCGATATAGGATTCTGGGATTCCATGGAAGGATAAGACAAGCTTTTCAGGTTTGCCGTTAATCTCCTGAAATTGCTCAATTTTTGATTTACAGGATTGAATATATAATTGATTATCGTGAAAATCTTTTATGAAAAGTATTTCCATGTGTTTATACGCATTGATTTTTTGAATATTAGCTAATTCTCTAGCAATAGATCTTGTAGTAGTGGTTGAATATTGAGGAAACATTGGTATTACTAATATTTTTTTATAATTATTTTTTTGAAACTTTGAAATTGTTGACAACATTGATGGGGAGCCATACCTCATTGCTACATCTATATGAAAATTAGATGACTTGGTAGCATTGAGTTTCTGTGATAACAATCCTGACTGTGAAAATGTATAGTACAGAAGAGGAGAACCCCATTCAGTCCACACTTTCTTGTATAACTCTGCACTTTTCTTTGGTCTTGTTCTGAGTATAATTAGATGCAATAAAGGAAGCCAAAAAAATCTTGGTAGTCTAATAACATCTTTATCAGATAAAAATTCAGCTAGATAAGTCCTAACATCTTGCTCCGAAGTTGAATTTGGAGTACCAAGATTTACTAAAATTACTCCAACTTTTTCTGCTATATTCATCTTTGCATATTAAAGGAATATCATATGTTTTTATACCGTTTAAATAATGGGCTTTTTTCAGAAATATGAGACATTAGGAATTCCATCTGATCGGCAAGAATGTTTCTTCCTTTCAAAAGTATTTGTTCCACTCTAGATGGGCTAAAAGGTACGGCTAGTAACATCATGTTAGCTTCTTCTGGAGTTCTCCCACCTTTTGCGTTATTACACCTTTTGCAAGCAGTAACAACATTTGTCCATGTGTCTTCACCTCCCCGAGACAAGGGTATTACATGATCTCTGGATAGCATTCCATAACTAAATTTATTTCCACAGTACATGCATGTGTTTGCGTCTCTCATGAATAATGAGCTGTTATTCAATGACGGTGTAAAAGCCGAATAATCCAATTTATGAAGACTCTTGGTCGCTATAATTGAATTTATATTTATTACACTTCTCAGGCCTGTTAGACGGCTTGTGCCGCCTTTTATGACGATATTTGAAGACCCACACTCAAAGGCTATTTGATCTAGATAATATAACCTAACAGCTGTTTGATAATTAACCCATCCTGTGGGGTGGCCAGCCGAGTTAAGTTTCAAGATTTGTCTATTTTCATGCATACCTTGCGATTATAACTTAGATATAAATTAAAATTTACATAATAAGTTTTTTGTTTTATGCACTTTTACCGTGCAAGAATAATAAATAATCATACATAAACGAGGTTTCATTGATAAATAAATGCATCTTTTTGAGATGTGATATGAAAAACGCTGATTTTATTAACAATAATCACCAGCAAGTTATAAACATACTCTTGTATCAAGTCTATGAGCTTTTCTTTTTTAAATATTCTATAACTATATGATATTTATGTTTTTTTTAATTGATTATAAAATATACAATTTGTTGGAGGCAATATAAAGAAATATGTTATTTAAAATTTTCTCCATTTATTCACAGTTTTATCCACAGAGACTGTGGAAAAACCTTACATCAATTAGTTATTAAGGTTTCATCCGAAATAGTATAATAACTTATGAAAAAAATAGTCAAAGTTGCCTTAGATGTACCGCTATACAAGGTGTTTGATTATTCATTTGAAGATGAGGATTGTAATATCTCTCAAGGAGTAAGGGTTGAGGTACCTTTTGGCTCCAAAAAAAAAGTAGGCATAGTAGTTGAAACATCTGATAAATCCTCTCCTGGGCAGAAATACAAAATTAAAAAAATTGATCGAGTGTTAGATATCCTCCCAGTTATAGACAAAACAATGATGTTTTTGTGTAAGTGGGCTGCCGATTATTATCAACATCCGATTGGGCAAGTATTATTTTCTTCATTACCCACGAAACTCAAGCAAGGATGTGATAGATATTATTATTCTAAATCACAACTAGTCTATGAAGCTAATCGAATCAAATCTAAAACTAAAATAGTATTAAATGATGATCAGATAAAAGTTCATCAAGAAATAATATCCAATTCATCTGCATTTAACGTAAATCTGATTGAGGGAATAACTGGTAGCGGCAAAACTGAGGTCTATATTAAAATTGCTAGAGATATAGTTGAATCTGATGGTCAGATCTTAATATTAGTTCCTGAGATAAATCTTACCCCTCAAACTGTCTCTAGATTTGAAAAATATCTAAATTGTCATATTAAGCCATATCATTCTTCTCTAACCGATAAAAATAAATTTCTTGTTTGGGATGCTTGCGGTAATGGTAAAATAGATATAGTAATAGGAACAAGGTCCTCCATCTTCCTACCGTTTAAAAACCTAAAGATGATCATAGTAGATGAGGAACATGATTCGTCTCTGAAACAAACAGAAAAATTCAAATATCATGCAAGAGATATTGCTCTTGTAAGAGCAAAAAAACTCAAGATACCTGTTGTTCTTGGTAGCGCCACACCTTCATTTGAAAGTATTAATAACGCAAATAAAGGTAAATTTAAACAACTTCATTTGAAAAAAAGATATTTTACTAAAACTATGCCGACAGTAACAGTAGTTGATTTGAATAAAGATACTTCAGAAGATAATTTATCCTCTACATTGATAAGAAAAATAGAGAAAGAGCTAAAAAGAGGAGGACAGGTCTTAGTATTTATAAATAAAAGAGGCTTTAGCTCTGTGATGATGTGTAAAACATGCGGTTGGATATCAAAATGCACTAGTTGTGATGCCTTTATGACTTATCATAGAACTAATAATTGTCTACAGTGTCATCATTGTGGAAAAACTCAGATTCTCTCTAAAAAATTATCTTATCAATGCACTAAAAACTGTGAATATATATTTCTGGGAGCAGGAACAGAAAGAATTGAAAAAAAACTTAGAGATATTTTTCCAACAAATAATTTAATTAGAGTTGATAGCGATTCTATTAACAGTATAAAAAGATTAGAAAATTTCAGGCATCTATGCTTGGAGGGAAAAGTTGATATTATTGTTGGAACTCAGATGTTAGTAAAAGGACATGATTTCCCTAATTTGAATTTAGTTGCTGTTGTGGATATTGACTCTGCTTTGTTTAGTCATGATTTTAGGAGCACAGAAAAAATATCACAACAACTCGTTCAAGTCTCTGGTAGATCTGGAAGAAAATCTGATAATAGCGAAGTTGTTATTCAAACCAGAGTTCCAAACCACCCTCTTATCACTGAACTACTGAAAAAAGGATATTCTAATTTTTCATTAAAAGCACTTGAGAACAGAAGAAAAACTAATTTGCCACCATTTTCATATCTGAGTTTACTGAGAATATCATCGATTAAAAAAAATGCTCCTATGTCTATATTAGATACTATTGCAAACAAATTGATAAAGGATAAAAATCTTAAAATACTCGGGCCTGCTCCTGCTCCAATAATGAGAAAAAATAATCGTTATATATATCAATTAATTATTCAATCCAATAATCGAAAACTTTTACTACTAAAATCATCACAAATAAGAGAATATATGGTAGATAATAAAAGTTATGATTTAAGATGGTCATTAGATATAGACCCTATTGACCTCTTTTAGGAAGATAAATTGAAAGAAACTATTGTAGAAAAACTCACCAATATAGTCATTAATAAATTTGGGAAGGAGTATGCTCCACTAATAGAGGTAAGCAGGGTAACAAAACCTCATATAGATGCTGATTTCTATTCTAACATTGCAATGAAATTAGCTAAATCTCTAAAACAAAACCCTGGTAATATTGCCAAGGATATAACTGAGGCGATTGTGGATTTAGATGGTATTTCCGTATCAGTTGCAAAACCAGGTTATATAAATTTTCAAATTAATAAAAATTTAAAAAATAATTCAGTTTATGAAATTGCCATGACTGATGATTTACTAGCATCTTTTAAAGTTGATAATCCAAAAAAAATTCACCTTGAATTTGTATCTGCAAATCCCACTGGTCCTCTCCATGTGGGTCATGGTAGAGGAGCTATATTTGGGAATGTCCTTAAAAAATTCCTTAAAGTCCAAGGTCATGATGTTCATAGTGAATATTATGTGAATAATGTTGGTAACCAAATGAGGAATTTATGGGAAAGTGTAAAACGAAAACATTCTGGAGATGAAGTAAATTCAGATGAGAATGATTTATATGTTGGAGATTACATAGATGATGTTCATGCCGCTATGTCAAAATCAATAAAAGGTGATTTTGAAAATTGTAATGAGAAAGAGGCTATAGATATCTTGTGCGATATCATGATTAGTAAATTTATAAAACCTGATTTAGATTATTTAGATATAACTTTTGATGAGTGGTATAAAGAGAGTAATCTCGTTGAGGACGATAGTGTTAAAAAAATAATTGAAAAATTAAAAAATTCAAAAGATGCAGTAGAGATCGATGGTGCTTTAATGTTAAAAGCTGACGAGTTAAGAGCTATGATTAAATCTAATGGAGATTTAACATACTTTGCATCTGACTTAGCCTATCATGACAAAAAACTCAAAAATTATGAATTAGTAATCGATATTTGGGGCGCAGATCATCACGGATACGTGCCGAGAATCAGGGAAGGGTTAAAAAAACTTGGCCATGACGATAGTAAGCTTCAAGTAAAACTCATACAATTTGCAAACTTGTATAAAAATAAAGAGAAAATATCAATGTCTACTAGGAAAGGTACATTTGTAACTTTAAAAAAACTAGCTGATGAAATTGGTAATGATGCTATTTATTTCTTTTATCTTACGAAGAATAGCAATCAACATTTAGATTTTGATTTAGATGTAGCTGTCTCTCAGGATAAGAATAATCCTGTCTACTATATTCAATATGCTCATGCAAGAATAGAAAAAATATTAAACCAAGTTGGTCCAATAGAAAATATAAAATTTAATCCTGAATTAATTTCGGAGAGAGAAGATACAGACTTAATTGATAAATTAAATCAATATAAGGATATTTTTGGAAAATCTCTTCTTAATCTTGAACCTCATTTATTAGCTAATTATTTATTTGATTTAGCTTCAGAATTTCATAGTTATTATTCAAGTGTAAGAATTATTACTGAAGATATAAATTATAGTAGGGTTTACCTAATCAATTCTGTCCAAAAGGTTTTGAAAAATGGATTAGGATTACTCAATGTGAGTGCTCCAACTAAAATGTGATGAAACAAAATACAATTGCAATAATTTATGATTTTGATGGAACTCTTACTCCAAAGACAATGCAAGAGTATACGTTACTCCCAAAACTTGGAGTCAAATCAAAGAGCTTTTGGGATGAAATAAGTCAAGAGGTCTCAAAAACAGGCGCTGAAACAATGATGGTTTATATGAGACAGCTTTTAGATCATGCTAAAAATAAAAATATAAGAATATCTAAAGATGAATTTTTGAAAATGGGGAGAGATATTAAATATTATAGTGGAGTAGAAAAATGGTTTAGTAACATAAATAGCTACATAAAAAAAATATCAAAAAATGATGTCAATATTAAACATTATATTATTTCAGCTGGACATACAGAGATTCTGGAGGGAATTTCTATCAAGAAGTATATTAAAAAAATATTTGCATCAGAATATTATTATCGTGGGAAAGTCGCAGTGTTTCCTAAAATAGTTGTGACTGATACTACTAAAACACAGTTTATTTTTAGAATAAATAAAGGGAAAGAAAAACTATCACAAAGCATAAATGAACATATGCCCGAAGCAGATAGACCCATACCTTTTGATAATATAATTTATATTGGCGACGGCATGACCGATGTTCCGAGTATGGCATTAATAAAAAAATCTGGTGGCCACTCTATAGCAGTTTTTAAAAAAAATAATAAAGAGCAAATTAAAATCAGTAAAAATCTTTATAAAGCTCAAAGAGTTGATTTTATTGCTCCTGCTAATTACAATCAGAATCATCCATTATTTAACAAAACCTGTTTATTACTTGATTTTATGGTTGCTAAAATAAGATATAATTTGCAAATAAAAGATTAATTTTTTTCCTCTAGTAAAATTAAATTCGATTTTCGATCTAAAAATTTATACTCAAGTTTTTCAACATTAAAACTATCATTCAGCAAATTTATTACTTTAGACAGGGGAAAATCTTTGCAGCTATATATATCTAGTTGAAACAATCCGGGATCAATTTCATCCCATATGTGCAAAACAATATGACTGGTCTCTATGAGAGCCATACATGTTATACCTCTATTACCTTCTTGATCAACATATGTAATGTTGGGTCCAAACATAACTTTCATATCAATAGTTGATGTAAGAATTTTCATCCAATCAAGAACTTCGTCAAGATTGTTCTTAGATGGGCAATTTGATACTTCTGCTCTTATGATAAGATGTTTGTGTTCAAGCATATGAAAATATTTTATAACTAGTGTAATGTAGTAGAATATTATATCAAAATTAAATCTATTGAGAAAATGATTGTAAAAGAATTTAACGTAGAATCCAGTACTTACTTTGGTATTAAATGTGATAAAAAAATTTTTTCAAAAAAATCGCAATTTCAAAAAATAGATGTATATTACTCAAAGTTTTTTGGGAATATTCTTATGTTAGATCAGTGTTTTATGATCAGTCAGAAAAACAGCGAGGGCTATCACTTGAAGTGTTTAGAACTCATCGGTAATAAGAAAAAAAAGAATGTCTGCATTATTGGAGGAGGAGATTTTGGGATAGTACATCATATTCTGAAGAATAAGATTACACACAATATAGATTTGATAGAAATTGATAAAGATGTTATCGAGGTTTCAAAAAAATACTTTAGTCATTATTTTAAATACGTAAATCATAACAATGTCAATATCATTATAGAGGATGGCGTAAAATGGATTAAGAAAAGAAAAGGTTTGAAATATGATGTAGTAATAATTGATTCTACTGATCCTAACGATGTATCTAAGAAGCTTTTTTCAAAAAGCTTTTATGAGCTAGTTTATAATAATCTAAAATCCAATGGTATTTTTATTCAACAAAGTGGCTCACCAGTTCTACATGCAAAAAAAATTATCGATCCTACCATCAAAAAGTTAAATAAGGTTAAGTTTACAAATATCACGTGCCATAAGTTTTCTATGCCGTTATATCCGCTAGGAGTATGGTCCTTTATTAAATGCGTGAAGGCATAATAAATATGCCTTCACTAAATCAAATGTAATTTTGATTATTTTTTAGGGTAAACAGACGGAGCAGCATCAGCTGATTTACTAAACTCTGGATAAGCTTCTAAACCACACTCTGATATATCAACTCCTTCATCTTCTTCTTCAGATGAAACTCTTAAACCAAAGAACATTTTGATTACTGACCATATAATCAGACTCACAATAAATGTCCACAAGAAGATTACTATAGTCCCGTAAATTTGGGCACCAAGAGAACCTCCGGTTAAAGCTACAGCTAGCAGTCCCCAAACACCGCAAGTACCGTGTGCAGAGATTGCGCCAACAGGATCATCGATTTTCATCTTATCAAGAGTAACAATAGAAAATACTACTATTAATCCACCAATGATTCCTATGATTGTCGCAAGACCTGGTGTAGGTGCTAGAGGTTCTGCAGTTATTGAGACTAAACCTCCAATTGCTCCATTTAAGGCCATTGTTAAATCAGATTTACCAAACATCATTTTTGATAAAGCTAGTGCACCAATTACACCTCCAGCTGCAGCAAGGTTAGTGTTCACTAGTACAAGTGACACAGCATTAGCCTCAGCAACATTAGAGATGATAAGTTCTGATCCACCGTTGAAACCAAACCATCCTAACCAAAGGATGAATGTTCCCAGTGTTGCAAGTGGTAAATTAGCACCTGGCATAGCATTTACTTTGCCATCCGCATATTTGCCTTTTCTAGCTCCAAGGACCATAACGCCCGCTAGAGCTGCTGCTGCACCACATAAGTGTACTACTCCTGAACCTGCAAAATCTGAGAAGCCTGCAGCATCTAAGAAACCACCGCCCCATTTCCAATAACCTTGTACTGGGTAAATTATGCTTGTCATAAAAACACAGAATAATAAAAATGGCCATAATTTCATTCTTTCAGCTACAGCACCTGAGATTATAGAACATGCAGTTGCAACGAATACAACCTGGAAAAAGTGATCTGACATTCCAGAATAGTAGACATCTCCACCACTAGCTATAACAGCTTCAGCTGTATTATCAGCCCCGAGGAAAAAACTCAGTGCCGGTATGATTCCATTGCCATCAGAAGGATACATCAGATTATATCCGACGATCATATACATGATTACTGCAATAGAATATAGTGAAATATTTTTTGTTAAGATTTCTGCAGTGTTTTTGGCTCTTACAAGACCAGATTCTAACATAGTGAATCCAGCAGCCATCCACATTACAAAAGCTCCCATAACAAGAAAGTAAAATGTGTCTAGCGCGTAAGCTAGCTCAATGACTTTCGCTTCCATAATTAGCTCTCCTAATTAAAGTTAGTTAATTAAAGAGCCTCACTTCCTTTTTCGCCAGTGCGAACACGTACTGCTTCTTGTATATCAAGAATAAAGATTTTGCCATCACCAATTTTACCAGTGGTTGCAGTTGATAGTATAGTGTCGACAGTTTGATCTGCTAACTTGTCATCAACAGCAATCTCCAGTTTAATCTTGGGAAGAAAATCAACAACGTACTCTGCTCCGCGATAAAGTTCGGTATGGCCCTTTTGCCTGCCAAACCCTTTCACCTCTGTTGCGGTAATGCCTTGAACACCTATGTTGGACAATGCTTCTCTCACCTCATCAAGTTTAAATGGTTTGATTACTGCTATCACTAATTTCATTTGGTCGTCCCCCTAAGCTAATTGTAACTCAAATTTATACTAGAAACTATAACCTAGGCTAAAGTTTGCGTAAGTAGTATTCTGGTTAGAGTTTGGAGATGCTCCAGCTCCACCATCATTGTTAGCACCGATAGTTGCTGTAAAATCAACGCCACCAATAGTTGTAGAATGGCTGATTTCATGCGCTGCATAATGCAACGAACCACCAGTGAATGTCATATAACTATAATCGATCATACCTAGTGGAACTGTTACCATAAAGTGACCATAATCAGAACTTGCGTTGTCTGCGTCACCTTTGTAACTTCCATACGGTACTGCATCAATTGCGAATAGACCGAAGTCCATTCCTATATTAATTTCTTCGTAGTCTCTGTCAAAGTTATCTGTGTAGTAATACCCAGTGACACCAACATACATTGGAACCATGAATTCGAAGTTAATACCTGCGTATAAATCGATTTCAGTACCAGCACCTGAACCTGCTGCGTCACCGACGTCAGCGCCCCACATACCGATGTAAACCATATCACCTTCATAATCTACGCCAAAGCTCATAGATGACTCAGCTTGGTAAGCACCACGATACCAATATTCTGACATGTATCCAACGTTGAAAGATACTGCAGAACTATCATCAGCAACTGCTGAATCTGATGCAAACGCTGAAGGCAATAAGATAGCACTTGAAAGTACTAATCCTAATAATTTGCTCATTAGTGTTTTCATATTTACTCTCCTTTTATATATAATGTTAAATTAAGTTTAATTAGCTTAGTTGAACGACCTATAATGATACTAGTTCAAGCTAAATAAATAAATGCATAAAGTGTGCCATAATGGATAAAGTTAATATTCCTTAAACTATGTAACGATTTTGAGCATAACTAAGCACATATAAGGTACACACGCACTAGATAAGAGCATAATATGAAGAAAAAGAGAATCTCAGACATCGTAAATATTATTGAAAAATTGCTTCCGAATGAATCAAGCAACTTTACTGATGAAATTAAAGAAAATATAAAACAAGCA
>Ga0208878_1000743_pt1 | contig 11161 bp, 6 predicted proteins | sample Knorr_S15_td_Sur_FD_185600 | JGI IMG/M metagenome (GOLD analysis project Ga0208878, IMG submission 185600) | Marine microbial communities from Southern Atlantic Ocean transect - Knorr_S15_td_SurfaceA_ad_5m_LV_A (SPAdes) (version 2) | ecosystem: Environmental > Aquatic > Marine > Oceanic | place...
CACAATTACAGGTTTCTCTAAAGATGATAACTTAGGTGGAACATTTGCATCTGACAGTTTACTACCTACACAGGCATCTGTTAGAGATTATATTTCAAACAACTTAGGACCTTACCTCAACCAACCATACTCTACAAACGCAGTTCCATCTGCACTTGTTCAGTTAACATCATCTGGTAAAATTAACATTGACCAGATTCCTGCTTTACGTCCATTCAATATTACATCTGTTGCATCTAGTGCAGAAAGACTTGCTATTGAAGATGCTAATGCGGGTGATATTGCGATTGAGACAACAGCGACTACATTCAGTGTTCCTGCTGCAAACGTTAATACATCTAACGAACAAATTACAATTGCATCTCATGGTGTCAATACTGGTGATCTATTAACATATACACAAGGATCTACTGCAATTACAGGATTGTCAACTGGTGTTGATTACTATGCTATCAAGGTAGATGACAATACAATTAAACTTGCAACTACAGAGTCTAATGCTACTAACAACCAAGCAATAAACTTAGAATCTCAAGGTGCAGGAACCCATCAGTTCAAGACTCAAGGAACTGCAATTTCTTATATCTTAGAGAACGATCTTGAGAGTCAGTTCTTAGCATTCACACCAAATAGTAATTTCTCATTTACTGCAGGAGATATTATTGTTGGTAGTTCTACAACTGCTCGTGGTGTTGTACAATCATACAACGACGGAACAATATTTAATTTTGTAATCAGCACAGCTGGTGACAGTTATGGTGGAGATTTCCCATTAACAATCTCAGCACCTGACGATACAGTAAATGGTGTTCAAGCAGTTGCTACAGCAAACGTTGTCAATGGATCTGTAACTAAAGTTACTATCACAAATGGTGGTAAAGGTTACTACTCACAACCAACAGTTCAATCACAGGTATCATCTGGAGTTACAGCAGTAATTACTGCACAGATTGAAGGTCGTGTAAACATAGACATTGCAAACAATATTAAGTTTGATGCGGGTGACTTTATACTCGATCAAGCAAATGCTAATGAGGGCACAGGTACATATTCTCAGACTGGCACTACCATTACTATCACTGAGAACTCACACGGTTTATCGAACGCTGCTCTTGCATATATTGACTTTACAAGTGGCGGTGCATCTGATGGTTTCTACACAATATCACTAATCAATGGTAATCAGTATTCTGTAACTTCTCCAAGTAGCGGAACTGCTAGTGGTAACATGGCAAGGAAGAGGATTATTGACCTCTCCAGAGTTATTAATACATCTGCATCAAATGCTGCAAACTGGACACAGTTGACATCAACAAACATTGATGCTTCTAACATCGTTGCGGGTGTAGTTGACCCAGAAAGACTCGCTAACAAAGGTGTTGCAAACGCATTTAGTTTCTTACGTGGTGATTCATCATGGGAGTATGCATTACAATCAATTAGACCTACCACTCAAGATGCTCTTGTTATCGGTGGATCTGTAACCGATAGTTCTTATATTGATTCTATTACAATTACTAACGGTGGAACAGGATATACAAACGGAACTTATCAGAACATTCCGATGGGTGGCGGTAATATCTCCATTAGTAGTGATAACGTTGCTCGTGCAACCTACATTGTAACTGGTGGAACAATTACATCTGCTACTGTTACTGACTCAGGAACAGGATACACAGGTGACTTCTCAGTAACAATACCAAGTGAACTTGGTGGTGGTTCTGGTGCTATACTTTCTGCAACCAAAGGAACAATTAACCGTGCATTTGGTAACATTGAAATTGATATCAAGAAGGGTGACAACTTAACACCTAGTGCATCAGTCTTTGGTAACTACGGTGTATTCAGATTTAGAAAAGACGTTACAAACCAAGCAATTGGTAACCAAGATCAAGGTGGATTTATTATTGATAATCAAGGTAATGTCTCGATTGATCAGGGTGCAGGATCAGAACTTAATGCTGATAGACTAGATGGTAACCAAGGTGTATTCTATCAGGATGCAGGAAACTTAACTCAAGGAACATTAGATCCTGCAAGACTTCTAAACACCACATATGCGATATCCATATCTGGTACTGCTGATACTGCAAACTTAGTATTTAACGAGACTGCATCTCTTACATCAAACCCATCTCCATCTCAGGCAGGAAACGGTATTGGTGCTGCACTTAGAAACAATAACGCTGACGGTCTTAATGACGGTGGAACCACACACGGTGTGATGACATACAGAAGAGAGGCAACAGGTAATGCTTCTACTCAATTAGGATTTACAGATAACAATAACCTATACATCAGAGGTAACAGTGGTGGTGCTACCAACGTATACACAAACTGGGAGAAGATCTGGTCTTCATCTAATGATGGTGCTGCAAGTGGATTGGATGCTGACGTTTTAGATGGCAAGCAAGGTCTATGGTATCAGACAGGTTATAACATAGGTGACACACGTGGTGGTATTACATCACCTATTGGTGACATGTTCTTACCAGAAGTTCTTGGTCAAGACAAAGTTGTATTTGAAAATCTTTATGTTAATGACACAGGTAATAAATTTACATTATACATTCCAGATTTCCACTGTAATAGTGGTGTTGGTGGTAACATCAATAATGGTGGAACATACACTATCTACTCTGACATAGGTGCAACAAATAACATTGGATCTATCGTAGTTGATGCATCAAATGGTGTTCAAGAACTTACACATACAACTGGTGAAATTTATTCACTTGTTACTGGAACAATCGCATTTGTAGGTGCAAACTCAAACGCAAACATCTACGTCTTCGGTCCTAATCCTGGCACAAAATGGACTGTATCTTCATCTAATAAAATCTCTGGTGGATCTACACAAATATTTGGATTACGTGATAATGCAAATGGTGCTAAGTTACAGATTGGTAAGGCAGCAGTTTCTACTACACCAACAGTAGACTTTAGATCAGGTGGTCAAGCACCAAACTATGACGTTCAGTTCCTAATATCTGGTGGTAATACTTCAGATGGAAATGGAACAATCAGAATTAACACTGGTGATATTACTGTCAATGGTAATACCATGTGGCATGCAGGAAACGATGGTTCAACGTCTCAACTAGACGCTCATTACTTAGATGGTTATGAACAGTCTACTGCTGCTACAGGTAATACAATTGCACGTAGAGATGCATCAGGACACTTAACAGTCAATGACCTAACAGGTGACCAAGGTATCTTTACTAACAACGGTGCAGGAACATTAAGTCTTGCAGATGGTAACGGTATTACTCTTGGTAAGTCTACAACTAACACATTAGCACTACAGGGTAAAGGATCATCCTCTGTTGGTTACATTAAGTTTGGTAATGACACTAATGCCTTTGGTTGGAATGGCACACATCTATCCTACAACAACGTATACTTCCGTAGTGGTTACATCGGTATTGGAGAGAGTAATCCTGGTGCACCATTAGAAATTAAGAGAGATGGATCTGCACTTAACTTATGGGCAGAGTTTACAACAGGTGGAACTAATGATGGTCGTATAATGTTTGGAACCGATGGTGGTTCTCCACATATGATCTTTGATGACATCGCTAATGATAGTGGATGGATAATCGGTGCTGATGATGCTAACCAGTCATGGTTCTGTGTTAAAGGATTTGCAACACCTGGCGATGTTAGTTACATATCATCTCAAGGTTCTACTGGATCTTGTAACTTAGCAATCTATCAAACTACAGGTAGATGGTTTATCAGCAAAGCGGGTTCTACTGGAGCTGGTTCTAGATTAAACGTTGGTGGTAACATTGAGACTGATGGAAAATTAATATCAACAGTTGCAATTGGTACTGCTCCATTACAAGTTACATCTACAACTGAAGTTCCTAATCTAAACGCTAACTTACTACAAGGATACAATGCACTTGGTCTACCATACCTAGGTGCTAGTGTTAACGTTTGGTTGAGTGATGATGGTGGTCAGGAAAGATTCTACTTTGCTAACAACAGTCACACATATCTTAGAACTGGTAACGCATTCTACTTTAGAAATGATAGCAACAATACATTTGCTTCATTTGATTCTGGTGGTAGAATACACTTCCATGAACCTGGCAATGATACTACTCAATCATCATATAGAGTACAAGTTACAGGTGATAATGGATTAAATATAAATGCATCAGAGAGTCTATCTAGTGGACAAAAATCAACAGTATTAAGAGCTGGTGGAGATAAATTATGGATAGATAGTTATGCGGTATTTAAGAAAAATAGGAATACTGTTGCAGAAAACATTAACGTCAACACTGGCGACAACTGTGGAAGCAATGGTCCTATCACTATAAATAGTGGCACAACTGTTACTATAAACAGTGGCGGTCAATGGACAATCATTTAAGTTAAAAAAAGATGAGCACTTTATCAGTAAATAATTTACAAGGACTGTCACCTACCAACAAGGTTACAGTTCCAGCTGGACATAAATTGTCATGCGAAAGCGGTAGATATAGATTACCAAACTATTCATCTGGAAATAAACCTAGTAATGCTGAAACTGGAGAATTAATTATCAATACAACAACTGCAACATTAGAGATGTGGACAGGTGACAGATGGGCAGTTTGTGGTGGAGGAAATCGTGGTGCCACTCAAAGTAACCCTGCAAACTCTGCAGGAGATGCATATGATCAGGGAAACACTGTATCAGGAACTGTATGGGTCTCAATACCTGGCAGTGGAGCATATCAATTTGAATATGATGCAACTGATCGTTATGGTACAGGTGACTTTGGTTGGATTAAATATGATGCTGCATTCTTTGGAGCAAACAATGCTTCCATAGCATATACAGTATACGGTAGTCCATCTTCAATTATTCCTGCTTTTAACACAAACTCTACTAGTAGCACAAGTAACGATACTATCAACCAAGGAACTCACAGAATTGGAAGAGAACAATCTCATCAGGGTGGTAACTCACTTTCTACAATTAGATGTGCTTTACCAAAACTAACAAAAGTTAAGTATGATGCGTTTAGAACAGCGGGTGGTTCACAGACTGCTGACTTCGGAGCATTTACACAAAACTTTAGTGGTATTGTAAATAACTCTCCTTACCAAAACAATGGTGCAGGATACTGGACAGTGGTATTTTCTGGTAACTCTAGTGGTAGTTTCGGTAGTGATATGTTGATTTTAGATAATGGTAACTTACGAAGTGGTAACGGTTCTTATACAGTTAACACTGGTGTATTATCATTTGGATCTGAGAGAGGATCTGGAACTCAAGTTCCACAAATTATTTGGGGAACTACTGACGCTTATAACGAATATTGTTATACTACATCATGGTCTTTATGGCTCCATTAACTTGATAAATAAATTCGGAAATTAATTTTACATGTCTACACTTAATGTTGCTGATATAAACGCAGGAAAAGTCAACATCTCTACTGGTGGATTAAAACTTTCCTCTCATAATGGATCTGGAAATTATCCAAATCCAGATACAGGAATGCTAATCTATGATAGTTCTGCAGGAGGAGTAAAACTCTATAATGGATCTGCATGGGACTCAATAGGTGGTGGAGAATTAGCATCTGGTAATAGAGCAGATAGAGAAAGTGGTGCAGGTCCTGCAAATTTTAGATATAATACACAAGATGGTCAGCACGAATATTACTTTAACAATCCATTTTCTAACAAGAACCAAGCACTTTGGGTTCCTATGGGTGGAAGGCAATTAATTGCTTTTGAAGAAAGACAAGATAACTGGAGCAGCACAGATATTAAATGGGGTCCTGGTAACGGAAGTAGCACATCTCAAGGTGGAATGTATCACTCATATGAAGTTGTTATGAACTTCTGGGAACCTAACAGTGGTAACGGTGAATATTATGTTCGTTTTATTGATGCTAACGGTAACGTTGATAGTAACGGTGGTAGATATTTCTACATGGTATCTGGATGGCATGCAAATGATGGTCGTCCTAGAGCAGCGTCTGGAACTGGTGGTAGATCATACTTTGCTATCACTGCTCAAGATGGTAGTTATGAACTCCAATCAAATGGAGAAGCATCATGGACTACTCACATGTATATGAGTAACACACCAAACTCTAGCACCGCAAACTACTGGTCATATTATATGCATGGTGGTGGAGCATCAGAACAAAATGGTGGAGATTATCGTGGTGGAGGTGTTTGGAGAGGTGCTGCAAGAAAAGACAATACTGGATATCCTCTTGGTGGAATCCGAGTATACAATAACCAAAACCAAAGGGCTGTAACAACTGGTTGCAACTTTGCTTGTGCAGTCTATGCTACAATGCCTTCTATTCGAGATTATCCTTTAGCAGGTAGTTACGTTAATTATTAATCATGGCACAAAACAATAAATCTGCAGGGATTTCAAAAACTCTTAGAACTATAACTGATGCAGAAAAAATCAGTTTTTATAAAAGCAGAGGACATAAAGCAGCAGACATGACTCATGTTGAGGCAAATGGTCAGACTAGATCATGGACTGAAGAAGAGTTTGAAGATCATATTCTAGAGCATATGCCACACCCTGACATCTATGAACAAGACTTGTCTTATATTGGAAAGAGGCGAGAGGAGTATCCTGATGAAGTAGAGCAGTTAGATGCTCTTTGGAAAATGGTTGCACATTTAAAAGCAAACGGAACTGATATAGGAACAGAAGCACAGGCAATACTTGACATCATAGAAGCTGCTAAGGTAAAATATCCAAAACCAGCTGCTTTAAGTTAAATTATTATTTTACAATATGAATTTATTTGTCACAGAGGTAAGTGACTTTGACATACCTGATATTGATACTATTGGTATACCAATCATTGAGCACGTATTAAATCAAGAAAAAGAAGATATAAAGGGAAAACAATATTCCATGAGAGGTCGGACAGGGTATCATTCTCTGGACGATCTTGCAACACGTAATGAAGACTGGTCAGTTGCACTAAAAAATGTTTTGCATGCTATGATACAAGAGCATGCAGCAAAAGGAGATAGAGCAATTCCTCCTGCAGAAATGTGCAGGATAATGTGTTGGGCAATGGTAATGAGGGATGGAGATTACTCATCTTTCCACAACCACCCTTCCGCAATGTATAGTGGTGTGCTATACTTAAAAGTACCAGAACTGGATGACGGAGAAGGTCAATTAGTTTTTGTAGATCCAAGACCACAAACTAGGGTTGGCAAATACTATGATCAACATGTTTATCATAGGATTAATCCTAAAAAAGGTGATGGTTATGTGTTTCCAAATTGGTTAGACCATTTTGTAGAACCACATTATAGTGGTAGAGAAAGAATATCTCTATCATTTAACCTAGTAGATATGGGTTACTAAATAAATTATACTTATCATTTTAAACCATGGATATTGAGCAAATGGTCAAAGAGTTTACTGACCAATTGAAAGAACAGAAAGCAACAATTGTTGAATTGGAAAAACAACTTAGCAGTCGTAAAGAGCAAACTTTGAGACTTGAAGGTGCAATTGAAGCACTCAACATGACACTCAAGCAACCAGAAGAAGATGGCACTAAAGAAGTCAAGTGAACTTAGGCAACAGGAACATGTAAATTCTAGGCAGTTTCATATAAAATTTGATGGCACTGCCGAAACTTGTCCGTATAAAGTAGGGGATTTATATGAAGGTAGATCTATATTGTCAATAGGTTTTACCAAAAATGTATACGGACACTATTATCATCTAGTAGTAGAAAGAGATAGAACTCACCTAAGAACTAAGTTCGTGTTTGATGAAAAACATGATATAAAATTTTGCAAACCTGTAGAGAGAATGGGCAAACAGATAAGCGAAGGTGAGGTTCAAAGACTATTAGCAAAAGCACAAGACACAACTTCATAATTCAAAATTGACTTTTTGATTCCAAATATCCCAAAAAAATTTTTTGGGTATTTTTTTGTGTGTAGGATTTGGACTAAATAGATCTGAAGGACTTATTGTACCATAGGATGAAGAAGGTAATAGTAAGGATTAGTGATAGGTATAGCATAGATTCTGCGACAACAGAAATCTTAAAACTATACAGTTACCTGTCCTTTGTAGAATCATTCAGATCATTTCAGATAGTTACTTTTGACTGCCCTGCAGCATATCAAAGTAATGTGCTTAACCAATTGACTGCATTGAATGTGGTTAAACGTGCGGTATGGGATAAAGAAGTATATGGATCAGCAGACTATGATGAAGGCGAGTCTCTTTCTATTGAAACCTCTGGAACTGCTACTGTAAACACTCCTGCATCAGGACAAGCAACAAGTAATACAAGAAGTTTAACTACAACTGGTTCTGGTACAATATATGTAAAGGTTCAAAATATAAGTGGTAATAATTACTACGTGTTCTCACAAACACAAGGTGGAACTTATCAAAGGTATAGTAATTATGATGGATTTTTGCAAGGTGGAACTTATACATTTGATCAAAGTGATTCGTCCAATGCAAACCATCCATTTAGATTCTCTGAAACACAAGATGGAATACACACAACTGGTGGAACAGAATTAACTACAGGAGTTACAGTTACAGGAACACCTGGCACAGATGGACAGACAACCATAAGCGTTACTTCGTCTACACCATCTATTCTATACTATTATTGTACAATGCATTCCAGAATGGGAATCTGGACTAATGCAGGAACTAATGCTAGAAATTATAGATTTGGAACTCTAAGCATTCATGACTATTGGCACTTAGATAGAATTACAAAACAAGATAGGCAATATTTAAACAGACAATTTAGTCAATCATCAAACGCAGATGGTGATGGTGTGGATATTTACATCATTGACTCTGGTGTTCGTGGTGCATCTAGACCCACAGGTAACAACGCAGCTCTGCATCCTGAGTTATATGATCCAGATTTTGTTACTGACTTAAACGGAACTGCTGAACAACAGAACTATAGAGTATATCAGTTGTCACATTACGCGGGTGCTTATGGCAGTAACAATGAAGATGATGCAGGACATGGAACTTCATGTGCTATTCTTGCAGCTGGAAGAACAGCTGGAGTATCTAGACGTGCAAAAATATATTCACTAAAGGCATTTAATAATTTAGTAAGTGGTTCTTACAGTGCAATACTGAGTGCGTATCAAGCAGTTATAGATCATAACGACAGCAATGATGCGAATTACAAAGGTAATAATAATCCAGCTGTCATCAACGCATCTTTCGGACCTACCATCCCTTCATTCAACTCACCTAATATTGAGTTAAATGATTCTGGTGCTGACTCAGGAACTGATGAAGAAATGTTAGATGATATTGAAGGAACAATAGCATCACAAAATAATATTATTATTGTTAGATCTGCGGGTAATGGATTTGAAGATTCAAGTGGAGTTGGTTCAGGACCTTTACAAACTAAGTGTGTAGCGGGTGCAAGAACAGCAGGATATGCAGATAATAGTAATGGTGGTATCAACAATGTAGATACAAACCAAAACAAAATTACAGTGGGTGCTACAGAATACAATGATAGATGGGCACACTTTTCTAACTATGGATCAGGTTGCACTACAGTTGCACCAGGCAAAAGAGTTCTATGTCCAAAGTATGATTGGACTGCTAATACTCCATACACAAGCACAGGAAATTTTGAACACATAAATGGAACGTCATTCTCAGGACCTATCGTTGCGGGTATCATTGCAGCATGGTGTGGTAAAAATGGATATACATTAACCACAAATAATCTAACGGGATTAGCAAAAGGATTTGCAAGAACTACGGGATCAACAGGTGATATTAGAACAGGAACACATGGCAACTATCCTACAAATAGTATGGTAGATAAGAAACTTATAGACAATCCATATGTCACTTTATCAGGCAATTCATTCTTAGAGGTAAAATTTAATCCAGCTGATTCTGCACATTTCTTAGGGAATGTAGGTAAAAAATGTCAACTTAGAACCACAGGTTCTACAGCAGGAGCAGGAAGTTCTACACCTACAACATTTAATTTAGCAACAACTGCACCAGGTTTCTTTTACAATGTCTCTGGTACAGATAGAAATGGTAGTGTTTCTGGAACTCATCCAACTGTTACATGTTATGTTGGAGATACAATAACTTTCCAGTTATCAAACGTTGCATCTAATCATCCATTTTATATTAGAGATTCAGCTGGTTCAAGTAATGTAACCACACCTAACGCCACTGGTCAAGGTTCTGTAGGTAATGGTACAGTCGCTTGGACACCCAATACAGCAGGAACATATTCTTATATTTGTGGAATACACAGTAGTATGAAAGGGACTATCACAGTTACATCTGCACCTGGCGGTAGTGGTGGTGTAGTGGTTGGTGGTATAAACTTATCTACATTGTCACAGTCTGGTTGGTTAAACATAGCATCAGAAAGTGCAGTCAATAATAGTATTACTATACAAGCACCTAACAACGCTACAGCTGGTACAACAGGTGGTGGATCAAATAACTATTTGGCATTAATTAAGTCGGAAGAAAAAACACATGAAAGTTATGATGGTGTAGTATCCACATCAACATCTTTAACATCATCAACAGATACACAAGAATCAGCAGGACAAAGTTCTCCTGTTACTTATTACCCTGTAGATTCTGGTGTTGATTTCAATTACAATGGATCGGGTGCATCTCTTACCACTTCTCGTGGTATGTTCTATCCTTTCATAGACACTAATGTAACTTGGCAAACTTCATCTGGAGTATTTGCGGGAAGTCCATATGCGAATGGTGCTACTGTTAATTTAGATTTAGGATTACAGGGAACTACATTTGCAAATGAACCAACCTTTGAGGCATATACATTAAGTGGTGATTCTATTGGTGCCACTGGTTTAACTTTTGATACCTCAACAGGCAATCTATCTGGAACAGTCACATCAAATTATCAAGACACAACTTATAGTTTTGTAGTCACAGAAAATGTAACAGGTAACGCACAGTCATACTCTTTTACCACAACTGGAACTGGTGTCCTTGTTACTGTTACACAACAACCATCAAACGGTAGTATAGAAGCAGGATCTGGTGGAACAGTAAGTTTCGGACCTGTAGCGGGTATTAGTGATGATGGATCTACAATTCAATTCCAATGGGAGTTCTCAGTTAATGGTGGTA
>Ga0208878_1000754_pt1 | contig 11071 bp, 10 predicted proteins | sample Knorr_S15_td_Sur_FD_185600 | JGI IMG/M metagenome (GOLD analysis project Ga0208878, IMG submission 185600) | Marine microbial communities from Southern Atlantic Ocean transect - Knorr_S15_td_SurfaceA_ad_5m_LV_A (SPAdes) (version 2) | ecosystem: Environmental > Aquatic > Marine > Oceanic | place...
TGACCACAATGCCAAAAAACTCCGGTATCGTCATCAACATCAATATCAACAATATCTGTCAAGAAAACGGGTTGTCTCGAAACTTCTTGTAAAATTAATTGGGTAACAGCTCCATATACATCAGCCTCACAAGCACAAGGTACTTTATTTTCCGTTGAAATAGATGCAGGAGCACAAATAGCTCCTCCATATTTAGTGAACATTTCTGGCCAACATCTAAGGGCAAATGCATTATATGCACCTTCTTCTTGTAATTTTTTTAATGAATTTTCTAACTTTAAAGAAAGTATAAGTTCTTTTTGATTTACTTCTTTTATGCAAGAAATTGTTTTTTTTAGTTTATTTAAAGTAGGTTCAATTTCTTCAGATTTTACATTTCTAGAATTATTTAAAAACGTATCTATGTCAATTTCATCAACTTTTATCCCACAAAGGCCCATGAGTTTTTTCTGATTATATTTACAAGTATCAAAACCATCGGGGTGAGATCCAATCTTTCCTATTTTTAAATTATGTATTTTCTTTTTTATTGATTTTGCTTTTTTAGATCCCAATGATGGAATTGCCAATATCTTTTCTGGTCTTTTTGAATTTTTACTATTAATTAAAACTTCAAATTTTGCTTCCTTAATTTTTTCTGGGTTTTCATAAATCCATGAAAAAGGGATATTATTCAATCCTAAAGTATGTGAGGCTAAATTTAGTCCACAAAATGCATTTAATCTTAATCTTCCGCTTTGGCGTGGTTCAGGAAAAGCCCAAATCCCTATTGGTTTTTCCAAACAAGTAGCAATTTTAAGAATGGTAGAGGAGTCAGTGAATGTTACTTGTATAATTATAATGAAATCTAGATCTTCCTTTTTTAATATATTTATCTCGTTGTGTGCATCTTGCTCATCTAATAATAGTTCACAGCTTCCAAAAATATTATGATTGGTAGTATTTAGATAATTTAAACTTGCAGCCAATCTTTCTTTTGCATATTGAACATCAAATGTAGGACGGCCAAGTGCAAGGATGCCAATTTTCACTTTCCCAAACCTTCCACATAAATATGCCTAAAATCAGAAGCCCTGTAGGGAAAAAGATTTCCTCCATTTGAAAAACATTTATTTTCATACCACGGAAGAGCCTGTTTTTTTGCTAAACTGGCTATCTCATTCAGATACTTAGCCGATGAATTTTTAAGAATAGAATTAATAGCTTTCCAGTCTGGATATTTTGAAAGAGCTTCTAACCATATTGCTCTACCTGCTAAAAAACCTGAGCAACCAGCTTGAAAAGAAAGAGATAAAACTTTTTTAAATTCCTCTTTACCAGCACCAGCTGAAAGCATGACCCATGGACGGCCAGTTAATTTATCTATTTCTTTAAATGATATAAGATCATCATCATTTATGGTCTTAACATTTACAGGACTTTCTAACTTAAAAACGTCAACTGCATATTCATTTTTTGAGAACTCCTGAATGGATTGTAAAACATGGTCAGTTTTTTTATTTTTCATTTCAAGATATTCATTAGTATAGTTTTTTTCATTAATAAAAGGATAAACTAATAACTCAAAAAGGAATAAAATATCATATTTTAAACATTCCTCTCCAATCTTCTTTACATAGTCTTTTTGGGATTCAATAATCTTTTTGTCAGCGTCAGGTCTATACCAAGCCAAAACCTTTACGGCATCAGCACCCATTTTTTTTATTTTAGCAACTGACCAATTATCAATACTTTTAGAAATTCTTCCACCAGTTCTTTCTTCAAAAATAGAATCTTCAAGTGTCACTATTAATCCTTTTCTAGGATTGAAAATATCCATAGAAATAGGTAATGCATAGTGAGGATCCAAAAGTAATGCACTACTTTGCTCCTGTAAATTATCTACCAGAGATTTTTTAAAGTTAGCAACATCTTTCCATGGAGCTTCTGATTTTTTCAAATAATCTGCAATTGGTTTTTTAATGGGAGGCCTTTGGTCGACAGCTGTCATAAGAAAAATACCATTATTGTCAGAAAGTCTTTTCATACCCAAAAATTTACCAGGACTTAATCTCATATTTATTCCATCATAAAATCTTTAACTTTAGAATTACTGGGGAAAAAAAATCTATCATTTTAAATACCCTTATTACTGACACATTAAACATCTAATCAACTTTTATTCCACTAGGTACAGAATTGGGTTTACCTAGTGGTCTATCATTTTTACTTTTTCCAGTAAGTGAATGAAGAAAGCTTACCAGTTCATTAATTTCATTTTCATCTATATTTACAGGGTTTATATCAATTCTGGAAAGAAGTCTTTTTTGTTCCCTTTCGTCCGAAAAAACAACAAAATCAATTTTTTCCAACCATTTAGCTTTTGGCAAATTAGCCATACTTGGCTCCCAATTCTTATACATTTGTAAGGGGTTTAAATGATGTTTAACTATTCCTTTTAAAGTAGGGTAAGCACCATTATGACCGTATGGGAATGTTAAAGATACATTTCTCAAAGAAGGTGTTTTGAATTTATACATATCTTCAAAGTTATCACTTTCGCCCATTCTTCCCACATCTCTAGTATATGGATCCATTCTTCTTGTTCTTCCTGGACCAAATTGTGGAATAGCTAGTGCATAAAATTTTTGGTCTGTAAATAAAATACCTGAATGACAAGAAGAACATTGAGCTTTTCCATAAAACAAATCCATTCCTCTTTTTTGAGTTGGGGTGAGAGCATTAGTTTTTCCCTTAATAAAGTCATCAAATGGTGAATCAAAAGATGTCCATTCTTTTATAATAAAGGCAGAAATTGCATTTGCTATGTGTATAATTTTGATATCCATAGGATCATTGATGTCCTCATAGGCGTTCATAAATTTTTGGTGATATTCAGAAATACCTCTTATTTTATTTTCAATAACTGGCCATGCTCGATCTATTCTTCTGCTATCCTTACCAACTTTTGAAACTAACCCAATTATTTCATTTTCACCAAAATTACCTGCCATTTCAAACTGCCTCGTCATGGGAAATAGGGCTTGAACAGAAAGAATATTATCTAAACCATAAGGAAGCCATTCTTCAGCTGGTGTGTTAAATCCATTTCCAAATATGTTTGATTTACTTATTCTTCCATCATGCATTAAAGTATGGATCTCCTTAGCTCCCAAATTCCAAAGACCTGGTGAGTTTCTTGGTATTCTTTTTTTAATCTTATTATCACCGACTCCAGGTGTTCTATTTTTACCAATTCCTGATCCACCCTCGCCTATACCTAACGATAATCCATCACTTCCTCCCAAATCATGGTGATGACAAGTACCACAGGATATATTATCATTTCCTGATAAAATTTTATCATAAAAAAGTAACCTCCCTAATGCTGCTTTTTTGGGATCTGAATAGTGAAAATCATTTGATGAAATAGGCTCAGGTAATTTTTCTGCATAGGAACTATTTGTATAAAAAAATGAAAAGACCAAAATAAATGAGGAAATAGAATGTTTAAATATATTTATATTTTTATACTTATACCAACACTCATTTTTGGTGAGATTGAGCATGCTCGTGATTTGATGGAAGAAGGTAAATTTGAAGAGGCAATGAAAGAACTTCTTCCAGCCGCTAGATCGGGAAATGCTGATGCTGAAGAACTTATAGGAATTATGTACGCAATGGGGCTTGGGGTTCAGAAAGATGATTTTAGAGCTTTTGATTGGTATCTTAGATCCTCCATGAAAGGGCATCCTGGGGCCCAATCTGGTGTTGGTTGGTACTATGAAACAGGTAGAGGTATGCCTGCTCCAGACCTTATCAGAGCATATACTTGGTACGTTCTTTCTGCTATTGGTGGGGATCCTGATGCTGCTATTTCTCAAGAAGAAGTAATTAAAAAAATGACCCCTGAAGAAATTAAACAAGCACATGTTCTTATCGATGATTATAAGTCTTGGATTTATCCATTTAGGTAGTCAGGGGCAGTAAAAACCACCCCTGATAATTGTTTTTAATTTAAATCTTTACCATAATCTGAAGACATTCTGCCTTCAGCATCTGCAACAGCAGATGTCAAAGCATCAAAAACTTCTGGACCACCTTTTACATTGGCCTTAAACCAATCATAAACAGGAGCAGCAGCTTCTTTGAACATCGCTTTTTGATCCGGACTTGGTACATAAAGATTTCCACCACCAGCTACAAAATCTTCATAAGCTTTGATTGATTTTCTTTTTGGAGAAGCAAAAGTAGCTTGCTGAAGAGCATAAAAACCATCCGTTATCACCTTTCTAATGTTATTAGGCATGGATTGATATTTAGCATTATTCATCCACCATAGGGCTCCCATATAAGCATGCCCGTCCAAAGTAACATATTGAAGACCTGCATCTGGGAACTTCATATTCATAATATCAGTGATACCATTTTTTGAACCCTCAACTACTCCAGTTTGAAATGAAGAAAATAACTCAGGCCACGGAATTGGTGTTGGGGCTGCACCTAAAGCTTTGACTAATACTTGAGGTAAATCAGCTACAACTGTTCTAATCTTTAATCCTTCCATATCAGATGGTTCTTTAATTGGTCTTTTTGTATTTGCAAAATTTCTCCAACCACCTGTATTTCCAATTGTCATTAAACGAATTGAATTTCCAGAATCAGCCAGTGCCATTTTTCTAACTGTTCTAACAAAATCACTTCTCATCACGTCCTCAGCGATTCTATCATCAGACATTAAATACGGAAGATCTAAAACTTGAACATAAGGAAAAACGCCTGCAGCACCACCTGAAGTTGAGATATAAATATCTATACTTCCATCAGATACACCCTGTAAACATTCTGCACCCTTTGAACAAAGCTGAGTTCCAATAAATAGTTCAACGGATACTGCCCCATTAGAAGCAGCTTCAACATAATTTTTGAAAACAACTGCACCGTCATAATCTTCATCTTGATCGTTTGAATTGGCAGTTAATCTCAAGTTATAATCAGCAGCAAAAGCTGCAAATGAAAAACCTACTATTAAAGTAGATATACTCATCGATTTTAGTAACTTTGAAAAAAACAAAATTTCCTCCCTAGATTTATAATTTATTTTTTCTGCCTAATACTTAATTATAAGTTCATAAGCAAAACGTTTAATATTTCTCAGCCTTACTTTGCAAATCCAGTCATTAATGGAATACTCATAGATAGAGCTGGGAAATATGTAATTAAAAATATAACCACAATTTCTACTGCTAGAAAAGGTAAAATTGCACGTGCAATAGATTCAACTTTTTCTCCCGAAACAGAGGAAGCAACAAATAATACTAAACCCATGGGTGGTGTAGCTAATCCTACGGTAAGATTTACGGACATTATGATAGCGAAGTGTACAGGGTGAACCCCTAAATCTGTAAAAACTGGTCCCAATATTGGACCCAAAATAATGATTGCAGGTCCAGCATCTAAAAACATACCTACAATAAATAATAAAATATTAATCAGAAATAAAAGTATATATGGGTTATCACTTAAGCTTAGAACAAAATCGGCTAAATGTTCTGGAGCATGGGATAAGCTAACAACTGTTTTAAAGGCCATGGCTGCCCCAACTAAAAGTAAAACCACAGATGATACCAATGCAGCTTTGGTTAAAACTTTTGGGATATCTCTCCATTCAAGTGTCTTTAATACAAACAAACCTATAAAAAATGCATAAGCAGCAGCTACAGCAGATGCTTCTGTAGGTGTAAAAATACCACCCAAAATTCCTCCTAATATTATAACAGGGGTCATCAATGGAAAGAATGCTTTTAGAGATGCTTTACCCCTTACTTTCCAAGAAGATTTTAATGTTGCTTTGGGAAGTTCATATCGATTAGCTAACAATCTTACCATAACCATTAAACTGATACCAACCATTAATCCAGGTATAATCCCTGCTAAGAATAAGGCAGCTACACTTTCACCCATTACATAAGCATAAATTATCATGATACCTGATGGTGGAATGATAGGGCCTATTACGGAACTTGCTGCAGTAATTGCAGCTGCAAATTTTCTTGAATATCCCTGTTTTTCCATAGCAGGAATTAACATAGATCCAATAGCTGAGGTGTCAGCAACAGCAGATCCAGAAAGGCCCGCAAAGAGTATTGATGAAAGAATATTTACCTGTGCTAAACCTCCCCTCAGGTGTCCCATCATTGCTTGACTAAATTCAACCAATCTAAGAGTGATACCACTCCTATTCATTAACTCACCTGCTAACATAAAAAATGGTATTGCCATTAAAGGAAAACTATCAATACCATTATATATATTTCTATAAAGCATCGCTGCATCACTAGCTTGCCCATTCAACCAAAGCAAAATGCCGGGTGCTGCTAAAAGACTAAAAAAAACTGGTAATCCAATTAAAAGAAAAACCAAAAAAAGAGGAAGAAACCAAACTAGCATACTTACACTTCTAAACTTTCTTTATCAGGGTCTGGTTCTATTTTCAAAAGAGGATCACAAATTGAAATTACCCTAATTAAAATAAGTTCTAAATTAACCAAAATTAACAAAAATATCCCTATGGGTAGTGACATATACATCCATGCAAGTTTTAAAGGTTTGGATTGTTCACCAATAATAAAAAGTGGGATTTTGATGGATGAAGAATTAAAAATCCAACCAACTTTAATATGATCTAATCCTAATTTAAAACCTATAATCAAAATAAAAAATGAAAGCATGAGTAATAATAAACTAAACAGATTTCCAATTAATTTAGTGAAAGAACCTATTATCATATCAATAGACACAAAACCTCCCCATCTGTAAGCCGAGGGAGCTATTAATGCGGTCATCCAAAGCATTAAAAAACGAGCCACCTCGTCTGGCCAAGGAAGTGCATTATTAAGAACATATCTAAAAAAAACTTGAAGAAGAATAACTATTACCATTAGCAAAATAGCAATCCATGCTAATTGTCTACCGATACGAAGAAAAAATGTATTTAAATATTTCAAAATATTTAATAAAAATAAAAGAATACTTATTTTGATCTCCTTTAACGATAATAAAAAAATCTAACTATAAATTACATCAGTTTTTTTAATTTAAAAACAAAATAAAAGGATAAAGATAAAAATGGGATCCCTTAAATATGCAATTATTGGTTCTGGTACTATGGGAAGAGAGCATATTAGAAATATAAATCTTCTGAAAAATGCTGAGGTAGTTGCGTTATGTGATGATCATGAAGCTTCCATAGAGGAATCACGAAAGGACTTAAAAAATAACCCCAGAATTTTCTCTCATCATAACGACCTAATAGAGGCTAAAATTGCAGACGTTTATATAATAGCAACTCCAAATTTTACTCATATAGATATTCTCAAAGATGTCATAAAAACTAAAGCACATCTTTTAATAGAAAAACCACTATGTACTAATGTTAAAGATTGTTTTCATTTTAAAAAAATAACTAAAGGTTATCCAGGTATAATTTGGACTGCTATGGAATACAGATATATGCCACCAGTAGCCAAATTCATTAAGGAAATACAATCTGGGACAATTGGGGATCTAAAAATGTTCTCAATAAGGGAACATCGATTTCCATTCCTAATTAAAGTAAATGACTGGAACCGATTTTCAAAAAATACTGGAGGTACTCTCGTTGAAAAATGTTGCCATTTTTTTGATTTAATGCGTTTGGTTACTAATAGTGAAGCAGTAAGCGTTTATGCAAGCGGTGCCCAAGATGTCAATCATTTAAATGAGCAATATAGAGGAAGAAAACCCGACATAATAGATAACGCATTTGTTATTGTAAATTTTGAAAATGGGATACGCTCTATGCTAGACTTATGTATGTTCTCAGAAAACTCTAAGCTCCAAGAAGAATTATGTGCTGTAGGAAATATTGGTAAAATAGAGACAGGTGTACCTTCATTTTTATCTGGAAAATCAAGCTCTGAACTGTCAATTGGGTTAAGAAAGTCAAATAATATTCTGATTGAGAATATAGAGGTTGATGAAACTATTCTAAAGGCTGGTCATCACCATGGTTCAACTTATTACGAACATTTAGAATTGCAAAAGGCCATTACAGAAAACTTAAGATCACAAGTATCTTTAGATGACGGACTGAAAGCAGTTGCAATTGGTCAGGCTGCAGAATTGTCAATCATTGAAAAAAGAGTAGTTCATATGAAAGAAATTTTAGAAGACTAAATTGGAATTTTGTTAACTTAAAAAGATTCCAAACTTTCCACCACTTCAATTATTATAATGAATAAAATTTATACTAAAATTGTAATTCCATTTGCTATCGTTGAGACAATAGTATGGGCAACATACTTCTATTCGTTTCCAGCTTTTCTTCCGACTTGGGAAACTAATCTTGGATTTTCAAGAACTGTGCTCACTGGAGCTTTCACTATTTCACTTATTGTCTCCGCATTATGTGCACCTTTAATTGGGCGCTTAATTGATAAAGGTTTTGGTAAGCAGGTCTTTTCAGGAGGAACAATACTAGCCGTTATTATGTTACTTTTGCTATCTAAAGTTACTGAAGTGTGGCAATTTTATGCTGTCTGGTTTGGACTAGGTATAGCAATGTCAGGATCACTCTATGAGGCATGTTTTGCAATAATTACTCATAGTTTGGGTGGTAATGCAAAAAGAGCTATTACTATTGTTACCCTTATAGCAGGATTTGCAGGAACGATTTCTTTTCCAAGTTCTCATTTTTTAATAGAAAATTTTGGCTGGCGGTTTGCAATTATTGTATTTGGCTTTGTTGTAGGATTAATTTGCACTCCATTAGTTATCTACAGTACTCAACATGCAAAACAACAGTCTAAAGTAAATGCCCCAAAAACTTCATTACAAATATTTACAGCACTTGGATCTTTATCAAAATTGTCTTTTTGGTTAATAGGAATAACTTTCACTTTGTTAGCATTTAATCATGGTATTGTTTTAAGCCATATTCTTCCAATTTTATTTGAAAGAGGCTTTTCCAATAGTTTTGCTATTTTAGTTGCTTCATCAATTGGTCCTATGCAAGTAATTGGGCGATTTATTATGTTTGTTTTTGAGAAAAAAGTTTCTACTATCACAATTTGCCTAGTTTGTTTTGGCTCAATATTTATTGCAGGTTGGTCTTTATATTTTTCTAATATAATAACAACCACTATATTCCTATTTGTTATAACTCAAGGATGTGGTTATGGTGTTTTAAGTATCATCCGTCCAACTGTTATTGCAGAAATATTAGGTAGAAGAGATTTTGGAATTATTTCAGGAATATTAGCTACAGGATTTGTTCTTGGTTCTGCCATGGGACCAATTTTGGGGTCAATTATTTGGGTATATGGTGGCTATGATAGTGTGATTGAAATTGCAATATTAATTCCTATACTCGCAATAATATCAATAGTTGGTGCCTGGAAGTTTAAACACAAGAATAAAATTTTAAAAATGTAACATAGAAACTTTAAATTTTTACTACCTTAATATTTTATTTTTTATTTTAGATTTTTCCTTTTTTATCTTATACGCTTCAGCGTTATCTAATACATTGAGTGCTTCCTCGAAAGATAATCCATTGTTTATTGACTTACACCACAATCTCCTCACAGAAACAGGTGACCATGGTAAGATGGCACTATTCATCCATTTTCTCAATTGCTTAGGTAAGTGGTCAAATTCATACATCGAATTACCAACTCTTTTCCTTCGACGTAGATTTGTCTCCCCTAGATTTTGGGTCATATTTCGTTTTCAAGATCAAATATTGGATCTATGACAAAAACAAATCGTGTTTCTCCAGTTCCTTCAATAGGTGGTGATCTATGTAATATTATTTTGGGATTATTTTCGATCCAAAGTGTGCCTTTCAGTAAAATAGGTGAACCAGTAGGTGTAGTCTTAAAGTTTTTTGGATCACTACCATCCATAGAGATACCATACTGTGTGCCTTGCCCACGATAAGTACATATTAATCGACTTTTAACAGCATCCATATGAAATTTTCGACAAGAATTAGTAGAAACAACTTCCATTCTCAGTCGAATATAATCAACTTTCATTAAGTTAGAAAAAACTTTGGTTAATTTTGTTATATCTTGTATTAACCATTCAGTCTCTATTTGTTTAATCAGAAGTGAGTTCTCAAAAATATTAACTATTTTTTCTCTTGCTTCATTTTTATGGCAAATTTCTCTAAAGCTTGGAATTAAACTTGGATCAGTTTTATTTAGCCAGTCTTGAATATTTGCAGGTATTTGCCTATCCCATACAACACCATAATAAGACTGATTAACAAAATCTGATAAAAAAGAAGTATCAGAGACTGTATGAACTAAATTAGATAACTTTTTTAACGGTATTTGATAATTCATATTCATTTAAAATTCTAAAAATTTTAAAATCAGCCCACTAAAAAGTAGGCTGAATTCTTGATTGATTTAAAAACAATTTGATAAATTTATTGCTAAATTGCGAATAAGTTTATCATATAAATTAGGACCAATTTCCAAACTAACACCTAAGGGATCTATGATAGCATTGTTAGCATGTGTTCCTTCTATTACTGCTTTTACTAAACCTTCATTGTATTGTGGCTCAGCAAGTACACAATGAATATCCTCTTTCTCAACTCTCTCCTTAATCTCTTTAAGACGTGCTGGACTTGGGTCAGAAGCATCTCCTAAAGAGATTGCTCCAGAAGCACTAATGTTAAAGTGATTTTCAAAATATTGATAAGCGTCATGAAAGACGACAAATTTTTCTTTTCTTATGGGATCTAAGATTTTATTGATTTCATCTGATAAAGTATCCAAATCTTTAATGGCCGAACTAGCATTTGAGAAATAGGTACTAGCATTATTAGGATCTACTTCAGATAATTTAGCTGCTATTAAATTTAACCAAGCTTTGGCTATACTTGGTGACAACCAAGCATGAGGGTCATGTTCACCATGGTCATGACCTTCATGTCCTGCGTGGTCATCATGATCATCATGGTCATCTTTTTTCTTATGCTTACCATGGTCGTGGTCATCATGATCATCATGGTCATCTTTTTTCTTATGCTTACCAT
>Ga0208878_1000755_pt1 | contig 11071 bp, 14 predicted proteins | sample Knorr_S15_td_Sur_FD_185600 | JGI IMG/M metagenome (GOLD analysis project Ga0208878, IMG submission 185600) | Marine microbial communities from Southern Atlantic Ocean transect - Knorr_S15_td_SurfaceA_ad_5m_LV_A (SPAdes) (version 2) | ecosystem: Environmental > Aquatic > Marine > Oceanic | place...
GATGAACATTTTGAGGATGTTGTTAAAGCAGGTGAATGGGTCGCATCTAAGTTGCAGTCAATCGGCATTTCCAATGCTCGTTTAATGAAAACACAAACGCACCCTGTTGTTTATGGCGACTGGTTAAATGCTGGGGAAAATAAACCAACTATACTAATCTATGGACATTTCGATGTTCAGCCAGCGGATCCATATGAGCTTTGGGATAGTCCACCTTTTGAACCACTTGTTAAGGATGGGAAAATTTATGGTCGTGGTGCGTCAGATGATAAAGGAAATATGTTAGCACCTATTTTGGCAATCGAAGCCCTGCTCTATAGTGATGGAAAGCTGCCTGTAAATGTTAAGTTTTTTTATGAAGGACAGGAAGAAATTGGCTCGCCCACGATTGGTCCATTTATAAAAGACAATATAGAACTATTGAAAGCAGATATGATATTTTCATCTGATGGCGGACAGTGGTCTGAGGATCAGCCGAGTTTGGTTTATGCCTTACGAGGGTTAGTTGGGTGTGAGATTACGGTAACTGGAGCGAGTGGCGATCAACATTCAGGAACTCATGGCGGTGGTATAGCCAATCCAATACACTCATTGTCACATTTAATAGCATCAATGAAAGATCTCGATGGTAGAATAACAATAGATGGATTTTATGATGATGTTATCGAATTATCGGACGAAGAAAAGGAAATGTTTGCTGCGCTGCCATTCGATGAAAAGGACTATGTAGAAAAATTAGGTGTTCCGGAAACTTTTGGGGAGACGGGTTATACTGTTCAAGAAAGACTTTGGGCACGTCCAACTTTAGAGCTGAATGGGATATGGGGCGGATATCAAGGTGGAGGCTCTAAAACAGTATTGCCTTCTCAAGCTCACGCAAAAATCACATGTAGGCTCGTCGCTAACCAGAAGCCTGAAAGAATATATAATTTAATAAAACAGCATGTTGAAAATAACCGACCACCGGGAGTCAAAGCTGAGGTTAAAAAACTTGCTGGTGATGCTGATCCATTTCTGGTCCCAAGAGGCCATAACTCCAGTCAAATAGCTGGCCGAGTTTTGCACGAATTATACGGAAAGGAGCCATTGGAGACCAGAGTTGGAGGATCTATTCCAGTGATGTCTACCTTATTGTCAGAGTTAGGTATTCATGCAACCATGTTTGCTTTTGGCTTAGATGACGAAAAAATACATGCGCCAAATGAATTTTTTAGACTTTCTAGCTTTAAGAAAAGTCAAATTGGATATTGTAAACTTCTGGAAGAATTTGGTAAATAATGAACAACTTAAATTGGATGAGATCAAGTTTTGTATTGCCGCGTAGTTCATGTAAAGGCAGTCAGTGAGATTCAGTTAAAGATGATTACTTCTTATATTGAGTCAACTATGATGCCCAGAAACCTAGCCGCAGGACAAGTTTCGGGTGAAGTTTTTGAAAAGTCTCCAACCGAAATTTTTACTGTTTCCAAATTTTCAGACAAAGAAACGGCAAATAAAATAATGGGTTTAATGAAAGATGAAATTCGTGAGATGGCAAAAGGTTGTAAAATGAGTTTGTTAGAAGGTCCAAGAATTATAGAAGGAAAATCCTCTTAATACTGATCTTAAAAGGCGGGAGCCTATTAAAATGGATACATATTTAAAAGTGATGGTTACCATTATAACGGTATGTGTAGTGATACTAACACTTATTTTTGTAGCGGAAAGTCTTGCTAGTTTAGGGCATCATGAAGATTATGATGAGGGCTATCATGAAAAACTAGATTATCTCATTGATCGCATTGAACAGTTAGAAAGAGACTAGGGCCATTTTTTAATCTTCTGGAAATGGTGACTTAAAACGCTATCATTTCTAAAATGAAAGAAGATAGAAATAAGAAAAAGTCCGATGCTAGGATAAGCGGCGAAATCGCAGTATATGTTTTGCTTGCCTTAGCAGCCTTTGTTTTTGTTTTTGTTTTTCTTGGTTCCTAAATCTTTCAAATAAGCAGTAGTTACATTGCTGCTAAAGTATGCTCCAAGCCGTTTACTATATGAGCTTCTAATAATCTTGCAGCTTCTGTGCCATTTCTGCTTAGTGCGGCTTCAAAAATTTTATGATGTTCTTGAGCTGCTTCATCTCCTCTAAATGTAAAAACCAACATTTGGTATCTTAGATACTTGTCATAAAGTATTGAGTGTAAATCTAGTAAATTTTTAGAATTACAGGCTTTTATTACTGCTAGATGGAATTCCCAATCATACCGCTTCCATGTCTCTTTTTCAGAGATATCTCCTGCAATCATTTTTTTTTCCATGAGTTGTAGTTTGTGATGGGCAGCAACTAAATTACCCTCCCAGTCATCGTCTCCACTTTCGACTGATGCTTTGAGCGCGTGGCACTCTAAAAGAACTCTAAGTTTTGCAATTTCAATAAGATCTCTCTGAGAAACCTCAGTCACATAGAAACCACGCTGTTCTTCTGCTAACACAAAACCTTCACTTGCAAGTCTATTCAGTGTTTCTCTCAAAGTTGAAACACTGGCTTCATACTGACTCTTAATCAATTCAAGTTTTAATTTAGATCCAGGAACCAGCTGTCCAAAAATAATATCGTGTTTTATTTTTTCATACGTAGATGAACCGACAGTGTTTTGATGTTTTCCCATAAGGCTAATGTACCAGATAAATTTACTTTTCTATTATGCTTAGGATTAGGCAAGTAATTTTTCAAGTTTTATAAATATCTGTCTAAAGCGAAAATATCATATAATATTGCAGTCCGTAATTTTTTTGCCTACGAATGGGACAGATCATATTGGGAGATTACCGCGGGATGTTTGGTTTATCGTTTCACAACTTTATTCCATTAAAATGTCTGCGTTAAATAATGGCTTTATGAGTGGTACAGTAAAATTGGTTCTTGTCGGTCTCGGACTTATTGGGAAGCGCCATGCTGATGTTATAGTTAAAATAAAGAGTGCCGAATTGACCGCAATTGTGGATCCATCTAAAGATGCGATAAACTACGCGCGTAAAAAAGGTATAATAGCATATCACTCTTTAGAGGATATGTTCGCGGAGCAATGTCCAGATGGTATTATACTTGCGACCCCAACGTTGATGCATAGTGAGCAAGCTCTCTTCTGCATCCAGAGAGCATGTCCTGTAATGATTGAAAAGCCAATCGCTACTTCTTCGCGAGAAGCTCTTGCATTAGTTGAAAAGGCGGAAAGTTTGGATGTTCCAGTACTTGTGGGTCATCATCGGCGTTATAACCCGATTATACAAAGAGCTAACAAAGTTATTACATCAGGAGAAATTGGAAAAATTAGAGCTGTTCATGCTAATTGTTGGTTTTATAAATCCGATGAATATTTTGATGAGGCAGCATGGAGAAAAAAGAGGGGCGCCGGACCAATTTCAGTGAACCTTGCTCATGATATAGATCTCTTAAGGCATTTATGTGGTGAAATTGATTTTGTTCAAGCGCAAACAGTTAAGTCAATTCGAGGATTTGAAAATGAAGATGTAGCAGGTGCTTTGTTAAGGTTTAGAAATGGTGCAATAGGAACAATATCTGTCTCAGACTCTATCGTTTCGCCATGGAGCTGGGAGATGACTTCAAAAGAAAATCCTGTATATCCTCCGACTTCGGAGAGTTGTTATTTTATCGGAGGATCACATGGTTCTCTGTCTATTCCAGATTTAACATTATGGGGTCAAAATAGTGAGCGCGATTGGTGGAAACCTTTAGAAGCCTCATCGATGGACCATGAACCCGCTGATCCATTATATAATCAGACTATCCATTTTATTGACGTTATCAAAAAGGAAGAAAATCCTATTGTTTCTGGTAGAGAGGGGCTTTTTACATTAAGGGTTATCGAGGCTATTCAGAAATCTGCATTGACTCAGCAATCTGTAAAGGTTGACAATTAATTTAGATTCGTTTCAGTTCGGGAAAGGCGATTGAAAAATATCATATATTTTTAGTTAAAAATTGCAAAAGTCAAAAAATATGATATCGAATTGTGGAGCACTTAATGTGCTGTAGTTTATAATGGGAGGAATATTTTATGTTACAGAAATTAACAAGGCGTTCAGTCTTGAGTACAATTGCAGCGGTAGGAATGTTGGCTGGGACTACGGCTACAACAGTTGCAGCAGATCAAATGACTTTTACTCTGGCTACGGCTGGTTCTGAGACAGATATGAGATCGGCAGCTATGGCGAAAGTTTTCGCGCCAATGGTAGCAGGCTTTGCTGATTACCAACCTGGATATAACGCAACATTGTTCGCTCAAGGGACTGAGCTCGACGCTATCAGTCGTGGTAACTTGACAATGTCAATTGCGTCTGCGCAGGAATTGGCTCAATTTTTTCCAGAGTTTTCAATTTTTGCCACCGGGTACGTTCATCAGGATGCAGCACACCAAGTGCGGGTCTTTAATGATCCTTTAATGGACCCTTTCAAGAAAACAGTTGAAGATGAGCTCGGTGTAAAATTACTTTCCGTAATGTATTTAGGGCGTCGCCATGTCAACTTACGTCAGCCTAGATCTGAGGTTGATGTCCAGACTCCAGCAGATTTAGCTGGCGTTAACTTGAGAATGCCTGGAACAGATGCTTGGCAATTTTTGGGTGCAGCTCTAGGTGCCTCACCTACTCCATTTGCCTTCACCGAAGTTTACACAGCTCTCTCTACCGGTGCTGTGGATGGTCAAGATAACCCATTACCAACTGTTGTAGATGCTAAATTTTATGAAGTGACCAAGCAAATTGCACTTACATCGCATCTAGTAGATTTAAACTATGTAGCATTTTCAAAAGCTACCTGGGATAGCTTAACACCTGATCAACAAATGACTGTTCAGCGGGCTGCAGATGCAGCATCGGCCTGGGGTCGTTTGAAGCAATTAGATAAAGAAAATAATCTGGCAGACTTTATTCGTAGCCAAGGTGTTGAAATTTATAGCCCTGATCTTGACGCTTTCCGAACCCACGTTCAAGCGCAGTATGTTGGAAGCGAATTTGCAGCAAGTTGGCCAGATGGCGTGTTGGAAAAAATCAACGCACTTGGTAATTAATTATTGCACTCATTGTGAGGGAGTCAAATATGCAAAATTTTGCAAAGTGGCTCACTCGCGGATGTGAATTTATCGCCGCCATGATTTTGGCGGCGATTTTTATTATTTTTCTTCTTCAAATATTTGCTCGTTATACTTCAAAAATAGCCTGGCTGATACCCATTGAGCAGCTTTCAAATTGGATGCTAACTGTTGAACCAATAGGATGGACGATAAATCTAATATCACTCCTATGGGTCTGGTTGATCTTTTTTGGCTGTTCTTTTGTCGTCCGGGAACGGGATCATGTTACATTTGACATCTTGTATCTAGCCCTTCCAGATCATTTGAGGAGAATAGCTATAATCGTTATTTCATTGATCATGATTTTTGCTTTGCTCTGGTCTTTTTTGCCAACTTGGGATTCAATCTTCGGAAGTCGTTTGATGGATCTAAAGAAGATCCAAACTTTAAGAATGCCAATAACTGGCGAGAAGATACCGATTAAATGGCTTTTCGCATCGTACATCACATTGATGATTGTTGTCATATTACGTTACGCTTGGATTTGTTATGAGGTATCAATAAAGGGTCCTCCCAAAAGGCCCATAGAAGAATTTTTGGATACTCAAAAGGATGATACCTAATGAGCATCGAAATATTAGCTGGTATTTTTATTCTATTCTCTATGGCCGCACTGGGAGCGCCTGTAGCCTATGCAATTCTTTCTGGAATCATAGTCTATTTGGGTGTGGCTGGTCAGGACCTCGCGATTGCTGGCCAAACCATGGTTCAAAGGCTTTTCGACGGGTTTCTTTTATTAGCTGTCCCACTTTTTATTGTGACAGCAAACATAATGAACGCTGGTACAATCTCAGATCGTCTACTTAATTTTTGCGTAGCTGTCGTTGGAAGATTTAGAGGTGGTTTGGGCCATGTAAACGTTATGGCTTCTCTAATTTTTTCTGGAATGTCAGGCTCTGCAGTTGCTGACGCAGCAGGAATTGGAAAACTAGTCATAGAAATGATGGTCAAAAGTGGGCGCTACTCTCGTGGATATGCTGCTGCAATTACAGCAGCGACGGCCACGATTGGACCGATAATTCCTCCCTCAATTCCGATGGTGTTATACGCTCTCGTTTCAAACACTTCGATCGGGTTTTTATTTTTAGCAGGTATATTGCCGGGTCTAATAATGGGTGCAGTTCTAATCGGTATGAATACATGGATTTCTTATCGCCGGGATTTTGGAAAAGAAGAAGCAGTTCCATTAGCGCAATTGCCATTGATTACTATAAAGTCATTTCCAGCACTTTTAATGCCAGCGATACTTTTGACATGTATATATAGTGGAGTAACATCGCCAACAGAGGCAGCAGCAATAGCAGCTTTGTATGCCTTTATTTTAGCAGCTGGTTTTTATCGTGCTTTGACTATTAAATCACTTTATCAATTATTTGTTGAGAGTGCCCGGTCATCTGCTTCGGTCGCATTAGTGATTGGCGCCTCCATGATTTTGACATATGTAGTTGTTAAAGAAAATATCCCACAGACTTTATCAGCCTTATTAGCAGGAGCTGAGATCAGCCCAATTATTTTCCTTCTGCTTATAAATTTATTAATCCTTTTAGTAGGATGCATCTTAGATGCTACTGTCATTATATTAGTTATTGTGCCCTTATTCATTCCGACGTGTGAAGCGCTTGGTGTAGATTTAGTGCATTTCGGAGTCCTTGTTGTAGTGAATTCAATGATAGGGTTAATTACCCCCCCGTATGGAATGCTTCTCTTTGTTATAAATGCCGTGACTGATATACCCTTGCGTGAAATAATAGGTGAAATTTGGGCATTTTTAGCAGTTTTGATATTTGCACTGCTGATAATGATTTTTTCACCAAATATGGTCTTGTGGTTGCCCAGATTATTTGGCTACCAGGACTGAAAAATGGCTTTGGTGAGTTATTCAATAGTTGACTACGCTTTAGGAAGCTGATGATGTCCCTATTAATTCAAGCAACTTGGTTACGCGGTGATATAAGGTCTAAATTAAGCGGAATATCAAAAGCTAAGATCAAGTTTATAGAACTTAGTGAGAATGACTCAATTGATGCAAAAGAAGACGGTGAAAATCTAAAGACTTTGTTGTGTGAATATGGATTTAGACTACCCATTTTCGAAATTGTTGATAGACGCGATCAATATCAGGGTTATGGTTTAAAAAATGTATCTGCTCGTTCAGCTGCTCAAAGTAATTATAAACAAGCAGATAGGACCGCAAATGTGTAATTTCTACCAACGTTCGCACCAGCAATTTAAGGATCAGATAGAATGAAAAAGGTTGATGAAGCTGAGGTATTGGGCAATTGGTGGAAAACTTCTATCATCGATATGGAGCCCGGCCGTATTGAATTTCGCGGTCATCCAATACAAGACTTAATCGGTACAGTAACTTTCCCACAAATGATTTGGTTAATGATAAGAGGGGATCTTCCAAGTTTGGATGAGGCAGCACTCTTTGAGGCTGCTTTAGTTGCCGCAGTTGATCACGGCCCACAGGCACCGTCTATTGCTGCAGCTAGAATGGCTATAACCTGCGGTTTGAGTATAAATAATGCAATGGGTTCTGCAGTGAATATGTTGGGCGATATTCACGGTGGTGCAGGTGAACAATGTGCAGAACTATTTTATGGTATTGACGAAAAAATGTCTAAAGGCGTTGAGCTTCAAGAGGCAGTCAAATTGGGCATTGACGAGTGGAATGTTACTCATGGGAAAATTGTTTCTGGTTTTGGGCATCGGTTTCATAAACCAAATGACCCAAGAGCACCTCGCATTATGGCTCTAATTAGAGAAGCCGCATCGAAAAATATAGTATCGGGAAAATTTGCTGAAATTGCAGAAGCTGTACAACGTGAAATTGCAGCTCGGCGTGGCGGCCGTCCTATTGCAATGAATATTGACGGTTCAACAGCTGCCGTTTTTTGTGAATTGGGCTTTCCTCCGCCACTTTCGAGAGGTTTGTTTTGTATTTCTAGATCTGTGGGCATTCTTGCGCACTCCTGGGAACAGCTTAATCAAGGGGGGCGAAATAAGGGACCAATGCCTCCAAATTATCTGCCAAAATTTGAGGCAGATTGACCAATGGATCTTTCAAAGAAAGCTTTTCAAATAGGTCTTATTGCGACTGGAATATTTCAGACATTTATTCTCTGGGTAAAAATGTAAGTCATGTCTCAACTTGAGAAAGCTGTGGTGTTAATTTATTTTTCGGCAGAAGAAATAATCGGTAGATCGTTAACTTAGTCTTTGCTTATTTTGGATTCCAAATCGTAATTGCGATACCGCCTAGAACAAGAGCACAAGATAAAACAAATTTAAGCGATATTAATTCATGCATAAAGATCATTCCGCCTGTGGCGGATATTAATGGTACGCTTAACTGTGATACAGCGGCATTAGTCGATGGTATTTTTGGCAGAATAAAATACCATAATGCATACCCTATTCCAGACGTAATCGCGCCTGAACAAATTGCCAACAGTGCCCCAGTATTTGACCATGAAAAACCAGTGTTATTTGGTAGTAATAAGACGAAAATTAAACAAATTGGTGTGGAAATTAGAAAGCTGGCAGTTGTGGCGGAGATTGCGGATTCCGCATTTTTTCCTAAAATAGAATAAATTCCCCATGCCATACCTGCGATTGCCATAAGTACACTTGATTTCATATCAAGAGTGAAATCTCCGCTCGGCCAAAGTAGATATATTAGTCCGGTAAAAGCAATGATTGCGCCAATACTTTTATTTTTTGGTACTTGCCTATCAGAAAGAAATGATGACGCGAACATTACCAACTGTACTACCCCGAATTGGATCAACACGCCTATCCCGGTCTCAAGCCCTGTGAATGCATAAGAAAACCCTACCAAATATAAGCTCAATGCGGCGGCAGTTTTTAAATGAAGATTATTAAATATTTTTAACGAGTATTTTCTCAGATAACATATTAAAAGTAACGTTATGGCACCAGCGGATACACGGAGAAGGAGAACTAACTCGGGATCCATATTGTAACTTGCTAGTGCAGCACGGGTCAAAAGGGCATTCCCCGAAAATGCAAGCATCGTCAGTAAAACAAGTGAATAGACGTATACCAAACTTATCTTTCGAATAAAATTTCTTCCATAAACTGTACTTGTACCAGTTTATGAATTGATAGCTAGTATAATACTGTTATCATTAAAAACCTCAGCCTCAAGTATCGCGCCTAAAGATTTTGAGAGGTATGCACAATAATCATTAAGATTGACAAATTAGCCAATTATCAGACAAACTTTTAGTAGGCGGAGGCACGTTTAAAGTGTATCAACTCGTTATATGGCAAGAGTGCTCTAAAAGTGGTCAAAAAGGCCATATTAGTTTTACAACAACGCAAGATTTTATTCCCAAAGTAGGTGAGCTATTTTCTGCTCCGCCGCTGTCAGGGCATGTAGTCGGCGTCACGCATGATCTGCACGAGCAAGATTTTAATCTTTCAAAGTTCATACATTTTGTTCAGTTGGAAAAAAAATCATTAGAACTCGCCGATGCGTTTGAGCTTCCAGCACAACTTGAATTTGTTGAGTATTAACTTTCTTTAGATTAAAAAAAAGGCTGCATTAATGCAGCCAGTAGGAGGTTATATGAAGCAGTTCTGTTCGTTATCTGCAAATGGTATGCCAAGTGAGCGACTAGGTGAATTTTTTAGGGTTATCTGCTGAGATGCGAGATATATTGATCACTGGCCTAACTACCTTAGACTTGATTTTTAAAATGGAGAATTTCCCTAATAAAAATGAAAAATATAGGGCTGACACTGCTATGCTTTCTGGAGGCGGTAACGCTGGTAACGCTTCTGTGGCTGTAGCTCGATTAGGAGCTAATTCGACGATATTTTCTGCTATAGGTAAAGATGATGTTGGATCTCTTATTCTTGCTAAGCTACAGCGCGAAAATGTTAATACAGAATTTGTTTTGACTATAGAAAATTGGCAATCATCTTTTTCGTCAGTGTTTGTAGATATTAATGGTGAGAGGCAGATTATGAACTATAGAAACTCGCTTCCAGAAGGTGCCGCAAAAAGTATCTTGGGTTTTCCGGTTTATGATGCCTATCTTTCCGATAGTAGGTGGAACGAAGCTGCTATTGCTACTCTTTCTTTGGCAAAAAAATTTAAAAAACCAGGCATTTTAGACGCAGAGGCACCCGTTTTGGAGCAAGCGGTAGACCTTGCATCTCATGTTGCATTTTCAAAGCAGGGGCTCAGCCACTTCACTAATAAGGATGATGTAACGGCAAGTTTGAAGGTTATAGAAAATGACTTTAATTCTTGGGCTTGTGTTACTGACGGATCAAATGGTGTTTATTTTCTTGAGGAAGGCACTTTATGTAACTTGCCTGCACCTGAGATAAAAGCAAAAGACACTCTTGGTGCTGGCGATGTTTGGCATGGAGCATTTGCAGTTTGTTTAGCAGAAGGAAAAAGTGAGATTGAAGCAATTAAATTTTCCAATCTCGCAGCTGCAATTAAATGTACAAAATTTGGTGGACAGTCCAGCATTCCAACCCGCACAGAAATTAATGAATTTATTAATTCAAAATAGGGAAGAGATTATTTTTGCCTTTATTAAATTTCGATAACTTTACGATTAAAGATGAACTAATTCCGGCTGAAAGACTTGCGTCGATGGTAGAGGCTGATCAGACTATGGATTTATCTGCCCAATTGCGAGATAATGGCTATCTACTTTTGAGATCTGTGTACAACCCTTCAGATGTTCAAGCTGCTAGGGACGAGATATTAAAAAGGCTAGCAGAGGTTGGAGAAGTTGCTGAGCCTATATCTGATGCAATTTCCACAGGAACATCGGATAGGCGTTTGCATTATCCAAATACAAAGTCGCTAGGTAAATTCTGGAAATCAGTCAGTGAAGGTTCGGCACTTAGAAGGGTAATAAATGGTCCGGAAATTACCGGTGTGATGG
>Ga0208878_1000767_pt1 | contig 10997 bp, 10 predicted proteins | sample Knorr_S15_td_Sur_FD_185600 | JGI IMG/M metagenome (GOLD analysis project Ga0208878, IMG submission 185600) | Marine microbial communities from Southern Atlantic Ocean transect - Knorr_S15_td_SurfaceA_ad_5m_LV_A (SPAdes) (version 2) | ecosystem: Environmental > Aquatic > Marine > Oceanic | place...
TAAATAACCAAAACTAAATTTATCATTAGAAGAAATTACATAATCGGGTTTCCTTGAAGGTAATTCACTCTTATCAATTATCCCTTTCCATAATAAGATTGAGGGTTTGCTATATGATCCAAATATTTTTCCTTTAATTGCTGCTTGATTGATTGAATTTGAAAGACTTATTGGAATAACAATGTTATCATTTAACTTAACATTTTGCTCATCAGATAAATTAGAATTCAATGATATAACATATGTTTTGTCCTTATCAAGATTGGATGGTAACGTAATTATTACCTCTTTTCCATAATATTCAAAATCAATTTTTTGATTTACGGTTGGAAAAAGTTCGATTGCGTTTTTAAGAGATTCTTCTTTAATAAACTCATTAAAAGATAAGGTAATTTGTTGCCCTTGATTTAGATTGGTTAAAATTGCTGGAGTGGTTGACTTTAATTTTGGTGAATCAGAATCTAAAGGTCCTCCTTGAGGCGCTTTAACAGATGCACATGAAAATAGAACTAGCAAACATAGAGCTAAGAGTATCTTATTTAATTGATTCAAGAACATCAGATGCATGTGTTGCAGTTTTTACTTTACTATAAGCTTGTTCAATCATTCCATTTTCATCTATTAAATAAGATATCCTAAGAATACCCTCATATTCTCTTCCATACATTTTTTTAAGCCCCCATGCTTTATATTTTTTTAGGACACTTAATTCCGTATCTGATAAAATATCAAATTTAAATTCATTTTTTGTGCAAAAGTTTTTTTGAGCTTTAACTGAATCTTTACTAACACCTAAGATAGAAATATTTTGTTTGTTAAAATTTTTGATGAGCTCATTGAACCCTATTCCTTCTTTAGTACAACCACTTGTACTTGCCTTGGGGAAAAACCATATCAGCAACTTTTGACCTTTAAAATCTTTTAAAGATATAACGACATCATCCTGATTTGGCAATGAAAACTCTGGAGCTTTTTGACCAATTTTTAACATAATTTAATTCTCATACATTTTTAAATACTTATCAGACCATTTTACAAAAGTATTATTATTAATTTCATTTTTTATTTCATTTATCAAATCCAAATAATATGCTATGTTGATTAAGGTTGCAATCCTCAGTCCAAACATCTCATTCACTTTAAAAAGGTGTCTTAGATATGACTTTGAAAAAGTTTTTGCATACTCTATTGAACTATGTTTATCTATTGGTGATGTATCATTTGAATAAGCACTATTCATAATGTTTATAACACCATCATGTGTGAATATCTGACCATTTCTTGCATTCCTGGCAGGCAGCACACAATCAAACATATCTACCCCTCGTAAAATTGCTTTAACCAAATCTGTAGGCTTACCAACTCCCATCAAATATCTTGGTTGATCGACGGGCATATTTTTCCCTAATAACTCAACAATATCAAGCATTGGTTCTTTTTTTTCGCCAACTGAAAGTCCTCCGATTGCTATTCCACATGTAGCATATGGAAGCATTTGATTCAAACATTTTAATCTTTCTTCTGGATTAATACCCCCTTGAATTATTGGGAAAAGCGTTTGATTATGACCATAAATGCTTGTTTTATCGTTTAGATATTCAAAAGCTTGCTTGGTCCATTTTTCAGTTAAAGTTGATGCTCTTCTAAGCTCTTTTTCAGAGCAATCTGCGGGAGGGCAATAATCAAAAGCCATAATTATGTCAGAACCTAACTGTCTTTGAACTTCCATAGATTTTTGGGGAGTAAAAAAATGTGCACTTCCATCTAAATGCGATCTAAAATTTACACCATCGCTAGTTATTTCGTTCATATTGCTTAAAGAGAATACTTGATATCCACCACTATCAGTTAGAATGCTTTTATCCCAATTTAAAAATTTATGCAACCCTTCATTTTCATTTATAATCTCGGTTCCCGGTCTTAAATATAAATGATAGGTATTTGAAAGCATTATTTGAACGCTCATAGCATTTAAGTCATCTGGAGATAGCGTTTTAACAACACCATGGGTTCCTACTGGCATAAAAACTGGAGTTTCAATTGTGGAATGATCTGTTTCGATCAAGCCTGTTCTAGCTAGAGAATTCTTATCTTCAGATAAAACTGAGAATTTCAAAACATTTACCAGTCGTAACCGAAAGATATTATATATTGAGGTTTTGAATAACCTCCGCTTGGGTATTTATCCCATGCTGTATCAATTCTAATTAAAGCAAATGGAGTAAAAATTTTCGTTCCGATACCAAAGGTAGTCAATATAGGGGAAGCTTCAGGGTCTGTAAGCCCATATTTATTTCTAACTAACTCACTATTATTAAATTCATCAGATGAATCCCAGGCTGCTCCAACATCCACAAAAAGATGACCAAAAATATTACCAAATCTAATTCTAGCAGGAAAACTTACATCAACATAGTTAACAAATGGGAATCTAAATTCAAAGTTAGCTACAGCTACATTTTCTCCCACTCTTTCTCTATATCTTGCACCTCTTAATGGAAAGACATATTCACTAAAATACACATCCTCTAGAATGCTTGTATTGTCATAATCAAGGACTCGTTGAGCATAAAATCCCGAATCATCTCTTCCTTCTGTTTGCGTGTCTGAAAAAATCATCATTTGTGAATTTCCACCTAAGAAAAACTTTTGAGGTCTATCTCCAACGCTTTTACCCAACATCAACCTTGCCGCTAAACTATAATTTCTATTAATCTTATAATATTTTCGCATATCAAATTTTAGAGTTTGAAATGGAATAGAATTTGAACCTATATCAGGGCTGAATTGAAATGTAAGATATTGCTTAAATCCATCCACTGGACCAGTATAACCATTAGTAGAATTATCAAATACAAAACTTGTAATAGGAACCACTGCTTTTAAATTTTCTTTATAATTTGTTGATGTCTGAAAAGTAAAAATATCAAATTGCTTAATTTCATAATCTACATTTCTAAGTGTTGCTCCAAAATCTAATCTCATAAATTTAGAAAAAGGGTATTGTCCGTAAAATCCAATTCCGTAATCTCTAAGTTGGCCAATGAAGTCATAATTCATATTATATCCCAAAGAAAATGTATTAGCCTGTTGAAATAATGTAGTATAATAATTTGTTCTATTTTTAAGATATGCATACTGAACTACTAAATCGCTATTATTTAAATCTAGAACTAAATTGGTACCAACGTTGATTCTATGATCACCCATTACATCGCTCCACGATAAGTTTGCGACACCGCGAGTTCCAAAAAGATTATCAATGGTTGCTGTAGTGGCGATATAATCTACAGAAAAATCTGTTTGATATTTTCTTGCTAAATAATCATCCTGAAAGCGCAAAGAATCAACTTCTACTTCTTCATTATTTTCTTTCTTATCATTTCTGTACTGATAATTTCTGGCAAAAATATATTTGGAATAATCTTCTGGACTTAATGTGACTTTTTTGCTTGTAAAAGTTCTTAGATCTTCAAAATCAGTACTACGGTTTTTATTTGCATAAAATTTTGTAGGCTTAATTTCCTTTTCGGAAAAAGAATTAGGATTATTCATTATATATAAATCCCAACCTCGTTTCTTAAATCCTGAAAAAACCAAATTATCATTACTATCTAAATCTATCTGTTGAACACCAGTAACAACATTAGTAATTGGAAAAGCTTCATTGTTGCTAAGATTATGTTTAAAAATATTTGTAATACCATTATAGTCTGCAGTATAAAATAAATTTCCATCTGAACTGGCAACTGGATAATTTTCATTATATTCAGTATTAGTTATTTGGGAAACTGCATTGGTTTGATAACTATATTGAAATATATCGGTTTGAGAAAAATCAACATCATACATACTATTAGTGCTAGTATTTTGACCTCTATCTGAAGTAAAATAAATTATTTCACCATTTGAAGACCAGCTTGGAGAAGATTCTGAAAAAATATCATTGGTAATATTTGTAACCTCTTTTGTTGTTAAATCAATAACATAAATGTCACTTGAATCATCCTTGTGACCCATAAATGCAATCTTATTTTCAGTTGGGTGCCATGAAGTAGTAAAAACTCCATCAAGATCTATAGGAATCTTTTTATATTTTCCAGATTTAATATCTACAATAATTATTGAATCTTGCTCTCCACTCTTAGAAGCAAATGATATAGATTCCCCATCTGGTGACCAAGAAATTCCAGGTTGCAACCATTTTAATTCCTCAAAATCTGGAGTAGTATTTCCTCTTATAAGGCGCCTTTTTTGCTTTTCAGAATCAACCTCATATAAAATTAAATCCATATAGCCATCTTGGTCCGAAAAGTAAGCAATAGTATTACCATCTGGCGAAAATGAAGGGCTAACATTATAAAAATTTCTTGTTTCGGTTCTATCAGTTATTTTTGTTGAAAAGTCATCAAAATTTTCCCTATTTACTAGGTCAGGCCAATATTCCCTTTTAACAAAATCATGCCAATCTTCAGTAAGTTTTTCATAATCAACTCCCAAAGCGCTTTCAAAACCGCGCTCATCATTCTGCGCTCTTTTCATTTGCTGAAAAATTTCACCAACTTTCTCTCTACCATATTTTTGAGTAATGTATTGCCAAACAGACTGTCCTCCTTTATATGCTAAAATAGAATAATTAAGTTCAGGTATTGAAGGCAATCTGTCTTCGATTGCTAGATCTCTTAGTACCATATCTGAATTAGTATCCCAGTCAACAGATAAAAATTCAGCTAAACCTTCATTAGCCCATAGCGGAACTTGTACACGAATTCTTCCACTTATCAAACCTTGTGCATTCCCTCCATACACCAGCTCATTTATCGCTGCATGAACAAGCTCATGATGAATTACATGTTCAAACTGTTCATAAGAACCTTCAAAAGGAATAACAATTCTATTTTTATATAATTCCGTTACTCCCCCAACACCCTCTGACATATATACATTTACAACGTTTGTTTGCTGGAAATCATTATGAGAAGTATAAACAATAATTTTAATTGGCTTATTACTTCTCCATCTTAAATGTTTTCCAATTTGCTCGATGGATCTTTCTGCTACTTTAGATGTAAAAATGGCTAGGTCTTTATTATCTCCGTAGTAATATATATTGGTATTTGGACTTACAATGTATTCCCAATCAAAGGATTCATATTGAACCTTATTTTGCCCAAAACTTTGCGGATATAAAAGATTAGTTAATAATAATATAGTAAGTATAATGCGCATATGATTTTATAAGTTAAAAAATTGATAAAGTTTCAAATAATTTATGTATTCAAAATATTTTTATTATCAAAGATAGTATAATTTAAGACAAAAATTTTAAATTATTAATTCATTGATGCAATTTTTATAAAAGATTAAGTTTTTTAATGCAATTGCCGATATATTTTTTTGGAGATAATCACTTTTCTCCAACTCCTTCATTATCTAATGAACATAAAATTAAAAAAATGGAAGAGTTTATTCATGTAATTGAAAAGTCTAAAGGAAGTATCTTTATTATGGGGGATTTTTTTGATTATTACTTCGAATACAATAAAAATAATCCAAATTATTTTGAAAAGATTTTTTTATTACTAGAAAAAATTAAAAGCAAAGGAATTGAAATATATTTTATAGCAGGAAATCATGATTTTTGGATAGGAAAAGAATTTAAATCTCTAACAACAAAATCTTTTTTAAATGATCAAATTTTATTTGCAGGTAATAAAAGAATTTATGTCACTCATGGAGACGGTATCCTATCTTGGGATAAAGGATATCGATTATTAAAGATTATTTTAAGAAGTAAAATTTTTCGTTTTTTATACTCATTATTACCAAAAAGTATTGCGTTAAAAGTTGCAGAAAAGATTTCATATGAAAGAAAAGATTCACACAAAATTGATAATAAAAAGTTAGATAGAATTCATTCAGAGTTGATTGAATATGCTAGATCAAAGTGGAATGAAGGTTGTGACATTGTAATCATGGGTCACTATCATCATTCATTTAATTTTAATGAAAATCAAAAACAATTAATTATACTTGATGATTGTTGTGAACAACAATTTAATTATGCCAAATATGATGGTAATTCAATTAGTATAAAAAGTTTATAACTAAACTTTATTTGCTAGAGTTACCATAATAGCATTTTGGGTATGTAGTCTATTCTCAGCTTGCTCAAATACTATGGAATTTTGAGAATCAATTACTTGATTGGTAACTTCTCTGCCTCTTTCAGCTGGCAAGCAATGCATAAACATATAATCATTTTTTGCATGCTGAATCAAATCATTATTTACCTGCAAAGGAGAAAATATTTTTACCCTTTCATCCACTTCTTCTTTTTGACCCATTGATGCCCAAACATCTGTATAGATAACATCAGCATTTTTTACTCCCTTAATTGGGTCATGAAGAATATTTATTGAAGAGATATTTTTAGAATTGGCATATGAAATTGTTTCTGCATCAGGTTCATACCCTTCAGGACAGACACAAGTGAATTCAAAAGGTAATACTGAAGCTAATCTTATCCATGAGTTAACAATATTATTTCCATCGCCAACATATACAATCTTTAAATCACTTAAATTATCTTTTTTTTGCTCCCAAATTGTAAACATATCAGTAAGAATTTGACATGGATGGTTATAATCAGTTAAACCATTCACAACTGGAACAGTAGCATGTTTTTCAAATTCCAACATATCATTATGACTATATACTCTTGCCATAATCATATCATTATATCTACTGAAAAGTTGAGCTAAATCACCTGCACTCTCACGAGTTCCTAAGCCAATATCTTGGGGAGCTAAATAAATTGCATGCCCTCCCATCCAAGCAAAACCTGTTTCAAATGAAACTCTGGTTCGCGCAGAAGGTTTTGCAAATATCATAGCCATAGAGTGGTCTTTGAAGGGTTGATAACTTTCTTTATTTCTGTATTTAAACTTTAATTCAGCAGCTAATTCAAATAAATCTAAGATCTCATTTTTACTAAAGTCGTCTACTTTTATACAATGTTTTACGCTCATTTTTCTATCCTTTGATTTACATTTTTGATATCTAATAGCTTTCTATACTTAGCAACCGTTCTTCTTGCTATTAGAAAATCTTTTTCATTTAATTTCTCTACAATATCTGAATCAGATAATGGAGATTTCTTATCCTCGGCATCAATTATTTCAAGCATCACTTTTTTAAGCTCATTTGTAGATGCAGTTTTACCAGATTTTTTAGTTAATGCGTTTGAAAATAAACTTTTTAAACTAATTAACCCAATTGGTGTATCAATATATTTATTTTTGACCACTCTACTAATACTTGAAATATCTTTATCAATTTTATTTGCAATATCTTCTAATTTTAACGGATTTAAAAATTCACTTTTATTGCTTAAAAAATTTCCCTGCACTAATAAAATTTGCTCAATAACATCCTTTAGTGTATTAGATCTATAATTCAATGTATCTAAGATATTCTGTGCATCACTAATATGGTTTTTCAAGAAAGTTTTTTCTTCTTTTGAAGAATTTGAATTCATTGCTGCATCAAGATAGTCTTGCGAAATTTGATACTTATTTAATAGTCTATCATTTATAAGAATCAACCACTTATCTTCTTTTTCCTTTACTATAGCGTCTGGTAAAACATTTTCGATGCCTAAATCATTATCAAGAATGGGAGAAAAATTTTGATCTGAAATGAATGAAAAAGCTTCATCAATTTCTTTGTCCGAACAATTTATATGTTGTTTTATTTTATCTTTATCCTGCTTTAGAAAATCATCAAAATGATTTTCAACTATTTTGTTTGATAATGCATTAGAATCTCCAATTTGAAAAGTTAAGTACTCTTTCAAATCTTTGCTTCCCACACCCACAGGATTAAGCTCCATTACTTCTTTTCTGATTTGTTCTATTTCTTCAACATCAACATTATGATTATCTGCTATTAACTCTAACTCAATATCTAAAAATCCATTCTTATCTAAATTAAATACTATTTCTTTTCCAATTAATTTTGATTTCTCATCAAGATTTGATGTATCAATTTGAGTTATTAAATCATCTGTGATGTCCTTGCTTTCTGGAATATTTGCTAAGAATAATTCATAGCTACTTTGATCTTGAAATGAATCTACCTGATTATTTGATCTTGATTCTTCAATGCTTTTTTCTTCAATTACAGGGTTTACTTGTATTTCATTTTCTAAATCTTTTTCAAGCTCATCAATAGATAACTCTAATAGTCTAGATTTTATAATTTGCTGAGGAACTATAGATTGTTTTTGTCTAAGCTTGGTAGAAAGTTTGTTCATTGATCCAATTTAAAATTTTTACCCAAGTATATTCTTCTGACTTCCTCATCATTTGCTAAGGTTTGGGCATCTCCTGATTTTAATATCTTTCCTCCGTATAGAAGGTATGACCTATCTGTAATTGAAAGTGTCTCTCTAACATTATGATCAGTAATTAGTACTCCAATATTTTGCTGTTTTAGAGAAATAATCATCTGCTGAATATCTTCAACCGCAATCGGGTCAACACCTGCAAATGGTTCATCTAACAATACAAAGTCAGGTTTTAAAGCTAAAGTGCGACATATTTCAACTCTTCGTCTTTCTCCGCCCGATAATCCAGCTCCAATATTATTTCTTATGTGAGAAATATTAAATTCGTTTAGTAGTTTATCAATTAGTTGATTTTGTTCTTCTTTGTTGGGAATAATTGTTTCAAGCACAATTTTCAAATTATCTTCGACACTTAATTTCCCAAAAATTGATGGTTCTTGAGCTAAATATCCAATCCCCATTCTAGCTCTTTTGTACATTGGAGACTTTGTTATATCTTCATCTCCAAAAATTATTTTACCTGAAGAAGGCCTTATCATACCAGTAATCATATAAAATGTTGTGGTCTTTCCTGCCCCGTTCGGTCCTAAAAGGCCTACAACTTCACCTTTATTTAAATTTAAATCAATGTCATTAACGGCATAAAAATCTCCATATTTTTTAACAAGATTTTCTGCTCTTAATACTTTAGTCATTATTAATTCTTCCTCTTGGTTGCAAAATATTCCAATCAGTAAGGTCTATATTAGATTTAAATCCAGTTCCATAAAGTGTATCCGTATCTGAAGTAACAAATTTAAGATTTGCATCAGTATAAATTTTATCAGAATTATTATCCCATGTTAAAGAGTCTGTCATAAGTATTTTCCCATCATCAGAAATGACAATAACACTTCCATAAGCTTTAATTCTGTTTTCTTTTTCATTTACCATTGCAGATTGTGATTTAATTAAAGATTTATGCTGAAAATCTTCATCAAATAAATCAACATTAACGTTATCATAAAGCTCTAATTGTAATGATTGATTATTCTTTTTTAAGATTTCCGATTTGATTTTTGCAGTAATATTGCCTTTTTTTGTTAATGTAATTTCGACATTTGTTGACAATTGATCATGTATATCTTCTTCAACATTATTGATAACTTCATTTTTTGAACATGAAACAAAAAAAAGCATTAAAAAAATTGTTAATTTTTTGTTTAAATCTAATATCATCTTAGCTCACTAAGTAATTTATCTAATTGTTCAGTAAAATCACCTCTAGATTCAATAAGTAGGTCAATTACCTCTCTTACTGCGCCTTTACCCCCTTCAAGTAAAGTGGTATAGTGCGAATAATTAGATATATACTTTGGAGCATTTGGTACTGTAACAGCAAATCCAACTTTTTCTAAAATAGGTATGTCTATAATGTCATCTCCAATGAAACAAACTTCATTATCTAACACCCCATATTTCTTTTTTAATTCATCGTATGCATCAATTTTACGAATTACTCCATTATATACGTCATCAATTTGAAGCTCTTCTGCTCTTTGAGTAGTTGTAAGAGATTCTCTTCCAGTAATCCATGCAGTTTTAATATTAAGATTCAATAATCTAAGCGTTACAAAACCAACACCATCAAGCGCATTAAAAGATCTCAACTCATCTCCGGATGTACTTTTAATAAATGATCCATCTGTGAGAACACCATCAATATCACAAATCAATAATTTTATTTTAGAAAGTTGATCTCGTAATTTATTATCCATGATTTAAATATGTTTCTCTAAAAGCAATAATAGATGTTAATATTTTTTCTAGTTTATCAATAGGCCATTGTGTGCTAGCATCGCTTAATGCATTATCTACATCATCATGCACTTCCATAAATATTCCATTTGCACCTGATGAAACAGCAGCAAATGTTTGGGAAGGAATAAATTGTCTATTTCCACCTGTTTTTGATTCATGATTTCCAGGTATTTGTGCACTATGTGTGGCATCAAAAATAACAGGATAACCAAATGACTGCATTATAGGAATCGATTTTAAGTCTGTAACTAAACTATCAAAACCAAAAGTATTACCTCTCTCTGTTATTAAGATATTTTTATTACCACTTTCTTCTAATTTATTAATGATATTTTCTACTTTGTAAGGAGATAAAAATTGTCCTTTTTTAACGTTCACTACTTTGCCAGTTTGCGCTGCTGCAACTAATAAATCAGTTTGCCTACAAAGAAATGCTGGAATTTGAATAATATCTACAACATCACTAACTGCATTGGCATGTTCAGGTAGATGAATATCTGTAGTGACCGGAATGTTAAAGTTGTTTTTTATTTCTTCTAAAATCTTTAATCCAGCATCTAAACCATCTCCTCTAAATGATGAAATAGATGTCCTGTTAGCCTTATCAAAAGAGCTCTTAAAAACAAATGGGATATTCAGCTTAGATGTAATTTCAGTTATTTTTTCAGCAATGCCGAAACAATGATCTCTGCTTTCAATAACACATGGACCTCCAATAAAAGGTATAGCGCTATCTCCAAAAATAATGTTATCTAGCTTTACTTTATTCATATTTAATTCTTGCTATTTTTCAGCGACGCTTTAACAAACTCTCTAAAAAGAGGATGTGCTTTATCAACTCTACTTT
>Ga0208878_1000784_pt1 | contig 10859 bp, 13 predicted proteins | sample Knorr_S15_td_Sur_FD_185600 | JGI IMG/M metagenome (GOLD analysis project Ga0208878, IMG submission 185600) | Marine microbial communities from Southern Atlantic Ocean transect - Knorr_S15_td_SurfaceA_ad_5m_LV_A (SPAdes) (version 2) | ecosystem: Environmental > Aquatic > Marine > Oceanic | place...
ATGGCCCAAAAGGATGTAGGAAATAAGGTACCAATTTATAAATTAAAAAAAACTGATGAGGTAATGAAGTATTATGATGAGTGGGGAGAAGGAAATAAATACGATAAAGATATGGTTGATTGGAACTACACTGGTCCAAAGGAAACCTCAGAAATACTTAATAAACACGCAAAGGATAAAAACATAGAAATATACGATGCGGGGTGTGGCACTGGTTTGGTAGGTGTTGAATTAAAAAAATATGGATTTTCAAACTTTCATGGAGCTGACCTGTCTCAGAAACTTTTAGATTTAGTACCCTCTGGACTTTATAAATCTTTAGAAAAAGTTGATTTAAACCAAAAAATTAATCATGAAGACAACACTTATAATGCAGTTATGTGTGTTGGTACATTTACTTTTGGACATGTTAAACCTCCAGCACTAGATGAGTTTATAAGAATTACAAAAAATTCTGGTTTAATTTGTTTTACAATTAATGAAGGAATCCACGAGGAGTATGGTTTTGATAAAAAATTAGACGAACTTAAAAAAAAAAATAAATGGAAAGAGATTGAATTTTTTAAGTCGGATTATATTGCAAGTAAAGATGTAAATGCGTGGCTTGGTTTGTATGAGGTTATAAAATAATGTCTGAAATTTATGAAATAGTTGATAAAAAAAAGTTGGATGTTGTTAGTAATCCAATTGAAGAGTCACATGGCCTTCCAAATGAATGTTATACAAGTGAAAGATATACAAAACTAGAAAGAAAAAAATTATTTGAAGATAAATGGGTGGTTGTTGGAGTTTCAAGCAGCATCCCAAAAAAAGGTGACGCAAAACCTTTTGATCTTTTAGGAATTCCGTTAATTATCTTAAGAGACAAAGAAGATAAAGTAAGAGTTTTTCATAACGTATGTAGTCATAGAGGATATAAAATTTTGCAAAAAGCATGTAAAATTAAAACTGTTCTTAGATGTCCTTATCATTCCTGGTCATATGATACAAAAGGTAATTTAATTGCTACACCTCACATAGGTGGAATGAATAAACATAATTGTGAAAAATTTGATAAATCTCAAAGTGGTTTAAAAGAGGTAAAATCATACGTATGGCTTGATATGATATTTATTAATTTAAATGAAAATGAAATAGAGTTTGAGGATTACATTAAACCATTGAGTGATAGATGGGAAAAATTTTGGCCAGTTAAAGATAGAGAATTAATGGTTTATTCAAATGACTATGGATATTTTAATTTAAATGCGAACTGTAACTGGAAATTTGCTATTGAAAATTACTGTGAAAGTTATCATTTACCGTGGGTACATCCAGGCTTAAATTCTTATTCAAAAATTGAAGATCATTACCACATTCAAGGATTGCCCAATCGTTTTGCTGGACAAGGAACAAAAGTTTATAATCCAAGACTTAAAGGTAAAGAAAAATTTCCATGTTTTCCTAATTGGCCCAAAGATCAAGAACATATTGCAGAATATGTTGCGTTATTTCCAAATGTAATGCTTGGAATACACAAAGATCATTTTTATGCCTACTGGTTAGAACCAGTAGATTATAAGTATACAAAAGAACATATGGAAATTTATTATGTAGGAGAAAAAGCTGCAAATTCTAAACAATTTAAATCTCTAAGAAAACAAAATTATAAATTATGGAAAAGTATTCAAACAGAAGACCTCAATATCATTGAGGGAATGCAGGATGGAAGAAATTCACCATCATATAATGGTGGAAATTTCTCACCAATAATGGATAATCCGACACACCATTTTCACAAATGGGTAGCTAAAAATTTGGAGTAAAATGTATAGACCTTTACCTAATGAATTAACAATAAAAAATTCAAAGATTGAAGGTTTAGGATTATTTGCGACCATAAAAATTAAGAAAAATTCTTTTATTGGTTTAACCCATATTAGAGATGAGATGTTTGAAGGAAAATATATTCGAACCCCATTAGGAGGTTTTTATAATCACTCTAAGGAAGCAAATATAATGAAAATGGTATCTGATGTAATACCTAAATTTAATTTTGGAGATGAAATTGATCCAATTAAAAAAATTGAACCACTTAAAGATGGAAAAAACGACAGAGAAAATTTATATTTTAATTTAAAGGAAAAACCAGAAGCAAAGTATATGTTTATTGTATCAACTAGAGATATTGAAACAGGAGAAGAACTTGTGGCTGATTATACTTTATATACTTTTAATAAATAAACATGAGTAATTTGATATGAGATTTAAAAGAAAAATAGCTCCAGATGTAAAAACAAGTCATAAATATCTTACAAAAAAAAGACTGAGAGAAGATGAAATTAATTTCGATAATCTAAGACTATATAGATTGGATAGAGTCAAAAAGGAATTAGAAAAAAATAATCTAGAGGCTTGTATTTTATTCGACCCTGTAAATGTTAGATATGCACTAGATACTGTAAACATGAGTGTTTATAATATGCATAATCTAACAAGATATTGTTTTATTCCAGTGCATGGACCAACAATTTTATATGAATATTTTAACTGTGAAATTTTGTCAAAACACTTAAATTTAATAGATGAAATAAGGCCAGCAATAACTTGGGATTATTTCAGCAATGGAGATCAAGCAGATTTACAATTAAAAAAATGGATTAAAGAAATTAAAGATCTTTCAAATAAATATTTTAAAAGTAAAAAAGTTGCAATTGATGTTTTAAATGGACCTGCGGTTAGTGAGCTTAATAAAGAAGGTATAAATGTCGTGGATGCAAAATTAATTCTTGAACAGGCGAGAGTAATTAAATCACAAGAAGAACTGAAATGTATGAAATCTGCAATAGATGTTGCTGAAATCGGTGTAAGAAAAATGAGAGAAGAATTAAAACCAGGAATGACTGAAGATGAGCTTTGGTCAATATTACATAAAACAAACATAGAATATGGTGGAGAATGGATTGAATGCAGAATACTTTCATCAGGTGAAAGAACAAATCCTTGGATGCAAGAGAGCAGCAATAAGGTAATGCAAAATGGAGAAATCGTAGCATTTGATACTGATATGGTAGGCCCTTACGGATATTGTGCAGATATTTCTAGAACTTTTGTAGTTGGTCATAAATTTAATGATAATCAAAAAAAGTTATATTCTATGGCAATGAGTCAGATCGATCATAATTCGAGATTAATTAAATCAGGGATGTCCTTTAAAGAGTTTGTAAGTAAATCTTGGGTATTGCCGGATGAATATTATGGAAATAGATATTCATGCATGGTTCATGGCATTGGTCTTTGTGATGAATGGCCTCAAATAAGATATCCAACTGATGGAGGTGAGCAAGGTGGTAGTTTTGAAAAAAATATGACCATTACACTTGAAAGTTATATCGGTAAAGTTGGAGGTAAAGAAGGTGTAAAACTTGAACAGCAATACTTGATCGGAGAGAATGGACTAGAGTTAATGTCTCACCATCCTTTGGAAAATATTTAATGAAAGTTGTTTTAATAATGGGATTACCTGGGTCAGGTAAAACCACACTTGCAAAAGAATTGGTTCCTTTATTAAATGCAAAATGGTTAAATGCTGACAAGGTAAGAACTGAATATAATGATTGGGATTTTTCAGCAGAAGGTAGAGTGAGACAAGCAAACAGAATGAGAGATTTAGCTAAAAAATTAAGAAATGATGGAAATTATGTGGTAGCAGATTTTGTTTGCCCAACTAAAGAAGCAAGAAAATTATTTGGAGCTGATTTTACAATTTGGATGGATACTATTGAAAAAGGTAGATTTGATGACACAAATCAAATGTTTGTTAAGCCAGAAAATTTCAATTTTAAAGTAGATACATTTGATGCAAAAAATTGGGCGCAAAAAATACATAAGGAGATAATTAAATGACATATAAGTGGGATAATAAAAAACCAACAGCACAAATGTTGGGAAGATGGCAACCTTTTCATGATGGTCATTATACTTTATTCAAGGAAATAATTAAAAAAACAGGTCAAGTTTGTATTCAAATAAGAGATGTTCAAGGTGTAGATGATAATCCTTTTGATTTTGAAACAGTTAAAAAGAAAATTGAGGAAAGACTAAACCCTGAATTTGAAGGTAGATTTAAGATTATGCTTGTACCCAATATAACTAATATTTGTTATGGAAGAGGTGTTGGATATAAAATTGAGGAAATAGTTTTGCCTGAGGAAATTCAAAAAATTTCGGCAACAAAGATTAGAGCAAAAATGCGAGAGGATGGTGATTTAAAGTGAATGAAAGACTTAAATCTATAATTGATTTAGAAAAATACCCAATACATAATTTAAATTCCTCCATTATTCAAAACCTTATTAAAAAATGTAAAAAAGAGTTAGATGAAACTAGTTGTTCAACAATACCTAATTTTATTTTGCCAAAATCATTAGAAATAATGAATTCAGAATTAGAAAAACAATTAGATGAAGTTTATATGTCAAAAGAAAATATAAATGCTTATTTATATGCAAAAGATGACATAACTTTACCCAAAGATCATCCTAAAAGAATTTTTATGAATAGATATAATGGATATTTAAATTCTGATTGTTTTCCAAAAAACTCTGAAATGAAATATTTGTATGAGACTGATGAATTGTTAAAATTTGTATCTGCATGTCTTGGTGTATCACCAATTTATAGATGGGCTGATCCTCTAGCATGTCATGCTTATAATGTAATGAAGCCAGATGGAATACTTCCTTGGCATTTTGATAGTTGTGAATTTACTTTGAGTTTAATGATACAGAAACCTGAAAAAGGTGGAATATTTGAATATTGTCCAAATATTCGAGAACCAGGTAATGAAAACTTTGATGAAGTTAAAAAAGTTATAAATGGTGATAGATCGAGAGTAAAACAATTAAAATTGGAACCAGGAGATCTTCAGATATTTAAAGGAAGATTTACACTGCATAGGGTAACAAAAGTAGAAGGTAAGAAATCAAGATACATGTGTATACCTGCTTATGTATTAGACCCATGGAGAGTAAATACTCCAGAACATTCAAAAGCTATATATGGAAAAGTTTTACCAATACATATTGAAAGAAATATAGCTAGATCAGATGGATTAGCTGACTAAATGATTAACAAAATTGCTGTAATTGGCGCTGGTGTGATAGGATCTGGATGGGTTGTAAGATTTCTTGCACATAATAAAAAAGTAATTGTTTATGATACAGACCCAAAATTAAGGAAAAAAGTTCTTTTAGAAGTTAAAAGAGCATGGCCATTTGTAAAAAAGCTATTTAATAAAAATAAACTAAATTTAAAGAATTTCAGATACGTTACAGATATTAAAGATGCATTGAAAAATGTAGATTTTATTCAAGAGTGTGCTCCAGAAAATTATAAATTAAAAACTAAACTAATGGAAGTAATAGGCAAATATTCTAAATCTAATGCAATTATTTCTTCGAGCTCGTCAGGACTATTACCATCAAAGATTTATTCAAAATGTAAAAATCCATCAAGAACGATAATTGCTCATCCTTTTAATCCAGTATATATGCTGCCTGGTGTTGAAATTGTTCCAGGAAAAAAAACAAGTATTAAGACTCTCAATAAGGCAAAGAAATTCTATGAGTCCATATCTATGAATCCAATAATGTTAAAAAAGGAATTGCCAGGCTTTTTGTCTGATAGACTGCAAGAAGCACTATGGCGAGAAGCACTACACATTGTAAACGAGGGTTATGCATCAACTAAAGATTTAGATAGAGCTATTGAGGATGGACCAGGAATGAGATGGTCATTGATGGGCACTTTTCTTACATTTCATTTGGCTGGTGGAAATGCTGGGATGAAACATATGCTAGAACAATTTGGTCCTGCTTTAAAACTTCCATGGACCAAACTAAAAGCTCCAAAACTTTCAAAAAAATTATCAAACAGAGTAATATCTGGCACAAGGCAGCAAGCTAATGGAAAATCTGTTGCTGCAATTGCAAAAATTAGAGACGAGTATTTACTCAACTTACAAAAAATGAGAAAAAAATATGAACTAAGAATAAGAAAATAGTTTTGAAAAAAATAGAAATATTAACCTGTCATTGCAAAAGAGTTGAAATTGAGCTCAATTTAGAAAATGGAGTTGAAGAACTAGTAAGATGTAATTGCTCATTATGCAAAAGAAGAGGTTATATAATGGCTAAAATTAAATTAGAAAATTTAAAAATCAAAAAGGGCCAAGATCAATTAACTGTTTATAAATTTGGTAAGAAACATCTTGCTGAACACTTCTTTTGTAAAAACTGTGGTATTTATACTCATCATAGATCTTATACTAATCCAGAAAATTATGAATATAATGTAGCCTGCATAGACAATTTGAATACTTTTGACTATAAGAATATTCCAGTTTTTGATGGAGATAAATTATAAGATATATGAATATTTTAATAAAAAATTTAAGCCCTGGAGTTAAAAAAGTAATTATAAACGACCCTAAAACTTATAATTCTTTATCCTTAAAAACACTAACATCTCTATTAAATACTTTTAAAAAATTAGATAAGGATAATTCTACAAAAGTAATTGTTTTAGAAGGGGCTGGAAAAGGTTTTAGTGCGGGACACAATTTAAAAGAAGTACGGGGATTAAAAAAAAGATCAAAATATTTAAAATTATTTAATCTTTGTTCGAAATTAATGATCCAAATTGTTGAGGGAAGAAAACCTGTAATTGCAAAAGTTCATGGAGCAGCTTATGCAGCTGGATGTCAATTAGTAGCAAGTTGTGATTTAGCCTATAGTTCAAATGATGCATTATTTGCTACACCAGGTGTAAATATTGGTTTATTCTGTAGCACACCAATGGTTGCTGTAAGTAGGAAAATTCACAGAAAAAGAATGATGAAAATGCTTTTAACTGGTGAACCAATTAAAGCAAATTTTGCAAAAGACATAGGGTTAATTAATGATTTTTTTTCGAAATCTAAACTTGATAAAGAAGTACTAAAAATTGCAAAAACGATTGCATCCAAATCAAATTTAACAATTAAAATTGGCAAACAAGCATTTTATAAACAATTAGAAATGCCTTTAAGAAAAGCTTATTCATATACTAGCAAGATGATGACATTAAACATGATGGCCATGGATGCTCATGAGGGAATTTCAGCATTTTTAGAAAAAAGAAAACCTAAATGGAAGCACAAATAGAAGATATAAAATTAAAAGAAATTTTTTCTAATTCTAAAGTTATTGCATTAGTTGGTGCAAGCGCAAACAAAGAAAAAACTTCTCATATAGTCATGAAACACTTGCTTGAGTTTGGCTTTGAGGTCATTCCAGTAAATCCTGGTGCAGCAGGTCAAGAGATTTTGGGACAGATGACAGTAAAAAATTTGTCTGAAATTAAAAAACCTATTGATATAGTCGATATTTTTAGACCATCAGCAGAGGCAGAAAAAGTTGTTGAGGATGCAATCAATTACAATCCAAAAACTATTTGGTTACAGTTAGGCATTACAAGTGAAAATGGAGATAAATTTGCAAAATCAATTAATGCAAATTATGTACAAGATTCTTGTATCAAAACTGAATACGAACGAATAATGAAAAAATAACTACCTGTTATATTCAACAAATTTTTTAAGAGAATTTTTAAGGAAGTTATCGTAATTAATCCCTAAATACTTGTTATATTTTTTATTGGCAAAAAAAGTTTTATTCATTTTAAAATCAAATGATGGCTCAAAGAAAAAAGGTATTGATAATCTTTTTGATTTGTTCCAAAGAACTCTATGATTTGTAGCTTTATATTTGCCATTTGTAAGATATTCTAATGCTAGACCTGTATTTACAACTAGTGCATTTTTATTAAAAGGCACATCATACCATCTCTTAGTTCTTCTATTTTGAACTTGTAACCCACCTTTTTTGTCTTGATAAAGAACTGTAAAAATCCCACTATCCACATGAGTTTCACATCCAAGTGCTACTCCATCTTGTTTAGATACCTCAACAGGTTTTTTTTGTTTTGGATAATAATTAAATCTTAAAGTACTCAAAGTTTTTACTCTTTGAAATGCAGTTTTTGATAATTCTGGATTTTTCTTTGATATAAAAATAATTATTTTGAATAACATTTCACTCAAATCGAAGATTTTTCCATAATATTTATTAATTACTGCAATAGAATTTCTATTTAATGATTTTGAAAGATTTAATTTTTCTATCTTCTTTCTTTTATTTTTTTTAACAAATAAATCAGAAATCAACGGATCTCCAATATCCAATCCTTCTTTACCATTTACATCACTAGGAAAATAACCACGATAAACATTATTGTTAGATTTATTCCATTTTTTTGGTGCTAATTTATATTTGTTATCTTCTTTGGAATTAAAAAATTTATGTGCAGTTCTAGTTATCTTATGAATTAAATTTTTTTCTATTCCATGACCAACTATTTGAAAAAATCCTACTTCAATGCAGGCTCTTTGAATTTGATTAAGTATTTTTTTATTATTACTATTATTATTTTTAAGTTTAAATTTTGAAATATTTATTGTAGGAATAAATTTCTTTCTCATTATCTATTGGGAGTATCTGATGCAATCATTTGATCTCTAGCTTTTTCTCTAATGTATATATATACACCTGCACCGATAATCAAAGCAACACCTATAAAAGTTCTTACTGTAGGAATATCATTGAATAATAAATAACCAATTATTATTGCCCAAATTATTAAAGAATACTCAAATAAAGAAACGACTGATGGGGATGCAATTGAGTATGCTGAAAATACAAAATAAAATGATAGAGAGGCCACAAGTCCCATTGTTAAAATAAATGGCCATGAATAGGTTGGATTTGTAAACCATTCTCTTAAAATAAATTGTAAAGTAGGATCTGAAAAAGTATTAAACTGTCCTTTGCCTGTAAATATAAAAAAAATAATGCTAATTCCTATTGCTCCAATATATAAATGAAACATTTGAGAATAAACACTATCTTTATCAGACGTAATTTTCGTTATTGTCATTGATATTGCATAAAATAGTGCACAAGCAACTGGCGCTAATTTCGTATAATCAAAATTTTCAAAGTTTGGATTTAAAACAATGTAAACACCTAGGAACCCTACAATTATTGCAAGCCATCTTCTAATTCCAACTTTTTCACCTAAAAAAACTATAGCCAATATAGAAATAAAGAAAGGGCTTGAAAAAAATAGAGCATTTGCCATTGCTAGAGACATATATGTTAAAGAAATATAAAAAAAACTAAATCCAAAAAAAAACATATAACTCTTACTGTAGTTAGTAGAGGATAATAAGTTTTCATGACTAATTTTTGAGATGTTATTTTTAGATATAAAGCTAATAAAATTAAAGCTGTTAAAGTTCTTCCAAAGTATAGCTCGTAGAGGGCTGTATCTTCAAAAATATATTTTATTAAAGAGTCTTGAACTGAAAAAAGTGCCATCCCAGTTAAAATAAATAAAATTCCTTTGGGATTATTATTAAATGACATTTTTTAAACAAATTTATTGTTTTGGAAAATAATCTTGAAGATTACCTTCCCTATAAACATCTGTAGTGCTACAGTGTAAACTCCCACCAAATGCGTAAACTTCTCTGAAATCTATTGGTATCACTTCCATTCCTAATTTATCTAATTGTTCAGCCTGATAAACTTCAGTTTTTTCTACACAAACTGTTTTTGGATCTAACACTAGCACATTCATGGATAACCATACAGAATAATAGCTTAAATCTGGAGGTGAGTTATGAGCAGGTTGAGCTGCATAAACAATTTCCCAACCATTGTCTTCAAAGAGCTTCCTTTGTTCTTGCGGTAGCTTTCTGACTGGATTATTTAAAATTAATCCTGGTCTGATAGGGGTAAAAGTTGCATCAATATGTATTGGGTAAGGGTCTCCTGGAAAATTTACGGTGTGAACTCTGTGATCAGGAAAATGTCTTGTTAACCAATCTATTCCTTTTAAATTAGTCGTAAATCCATGTTGCACAATTAGGTCTTTGCCAAATCTTAAAATATCAGCAGCATCAAAAAGAGGCTCTTCCTCAGTAGTGACAAAATATTTTTTCTCAGCCCATTTTAATCTTTGTTCAATACTCACATCCTCAGATAAATAATTCATATGATAATCTTTATCTGTCAATCTAGGTTTTGGCGCAGTTTCGTGTCTCATACCTGGATCTTCAATAAAATATTTTTGTAACAAGGGTCTGTAAGCTAAATATTCAAACCATCTACATCTAAAACTCATTGTGGCTTCTAACATCTCTTTTCCAACAGTAATAATAACATCTCTAGATGGCATACAACCAAACATATGTTCAACTTCCCAATCTGGTGTAGCAATTTTTTCATCAAATTTTAGTGGAGTTGGTCTGTCAACTTTTATACCTCTTCCTTCAAGTGTCTTTACAAATTTATCTAAAAGTTCATTAGCTCTATCTATAGACTCTTGAGTTCGTCTACCATGCTTTCCTTTCATAACAGAATCAGGTGGAATTTTGCAATCAACAGCTGGTTCAGGTGCAGGAATGCAGCAATTATCTGCTCTTCCAACTATTACATGTTTTAATGGATCCCATTCATTCCAACTTTGAACAATTGTTTTTTTCATTTTATATAAATGATTAATTTAAATATAAGTTATTTTCAATAAATTTTAATACTAAGAATTTAAAATACAATCTGAACCTTTTTCAGCAATCATTAACGTTGGAGCATTTAGATTAGCACTTGGTATTTCTGGAATTACTGAAGCATCTATTACTCTTAAGTTTTGAATTCCTTTTACTTTTAAATTTTCGTCAACAACTGCCATATCATCAACTCCCATTTTACAAGTGC
>Ga0208878_1000786_pt1 | contig 10852 bp, 7 predicted proteins | sample Knorr_S15_td_Sur_FD_185600 | JGI IMG/M metagenome (GOLD analysis project Ga0208878, IMG submission 185600) | Marine microbial communities from Southern Atlantic Ocean transect - Knorr_S15_td_SurfaceA_ad_5m_LV_A (SPAdes) (version 2) | ecosystem: Environmental > Aquatic > Marine > Oceanic | place...
GAAGACTGCTGCTAAGAAAACAGCAACGAAGACTGCTGCTAAGAAAACAGCAACGAAGACTGCTGCTAAGAAAACAGCAACGAAGACTGCTGCTAAGAAGACACCTAACAAAACAGAAATTAAATCTGATAAATCAACGGTAAAAAAAGTTGAAATATCAGATGATGGATTTAATTGGACGGAGTTTGAGGAAGGAATACAGACTATCAGTAAAAAACAAATTGATGAATTTGATAAGCTTATTGATGATAATTTTGTTGATACTTACTCTGAAAGTGTAATCTTAGGTACTGTTGTAAATATCACTGAAAGAGAAGCAATAATTGATATTAATGCTAAATCAGAAGGTGTTATTTCTTTAAATGAATTTAGGTATAACCCAGACTTGAAGGTTGGAGATAATGTTGAAGTAATTGTTGATATTCAAGAGGATAAAACTGGTCAATTAATTCTATCCCACAGAAAAGCAAGAACAATCAAAGCTTGGGAAAGGGTTATTGAGGCACATGACAAAGAAACTGTGGTAACAGGATTTGTTAAATGTAGAACTAAAGGTGGAATGATTGTAGATGTTTTCGGACTTGAAGCCTTTTTGCCAGGTTCTCAAATTGATGTTAAACCAATTAGAGATTATGATCAGTACGTGAATAAAAACATGGAGTTTAGAATTGTTAAAATTAATCATGAGTTTAAAAATGTTGTTGTTTCACACAAAGCATTGATAGAGGCTGATATCGAGGAGCAGAAAAAAGAAATTATATCTCAGTTAAAGAAAGGCCAGGTACTAGAAGGAATTGTTAAAAATATTACGACTTACGGAGTATTTGTTGATTTAGGAGGAGTTGATGGTTTAATACATATAACCGATCTATCATGGAATAGAATAAATCATCCAACTGAAATTTTAGAATTAGATCAAAAACTGAATGTTGTTATATTAGATTTTGATGATGATAAATCTCGAATTCAGTTAGGAGTAAAACAACTGAGTAAACATCCATGGGAAAATCTTGATGGTGATTTAAAAGAAGGTGATAAAGTTAAAGGTAAGGTATCTGTTCTAGCGGATTATGGTGCATTTGTAGAAATTGTTGATGGGGTAGAAGGTCTTGTTCATGTTTCTGAGATGTCGTGGTCAACTCATCTAAGATCAGCTCAAGATTTTGTAAAAGTTGGAGACGAGGTTGAGGCAATTATATTAACATTGGACCGTGAAGAAAGAAAAATGTCATTAGGTATTAAACAACTATCCTCGGATCCTTGGACTGATATAACTAATAAATATCCAATTGATTCAAAACATAAAGGAAAGATTAGAAATTTTACAAATTTTGGAGTATTTGTAGAATTGGAGGAAGGTATTGATGGTTTAATTTATATTTCTGATTTATCGTGGACTAAAAAAATTAAACATCCCTCTGAACTATTCTCAATTGGTGATAAAATTGATGTAATTGTTTTAGAACTTGATGTAGATGAGAGAAAACTTAGTCTAGGGCATAAACAAACTAAGAAAAATCCATGGGATGATTATTTAAAGAAATACCCTGTTGATTCAATTCATAGTTTTAAGTTGGAGTCAATTTCAGAAAGAGGCGGTTCAATATTTTTAAATGATGATTTGAGTGCATTTGTTCCCAAAAAACATACAATAAAAGAAGATGGATCCAGTCTTAAAGACGGTGAAGAGGCTGATTTTAAAGTGATAGAGTTTAACAGCGATTTTAAAAGAATTGTAATGTCACACTCTGCAACTTATAAGAAAGAGCCAGAAAAGAAAAAGGCTAAAACAAAATCTAAAATAGAAAATGGCGATAAATCAACACTTGGAGATATTGAAGCATTAGCAGATTTGAAGAAAAAAATGGATGAGAATAAGGATAATTAAAATTATCCTTTTCTAATTCTATCTACAATCCAATCGCCGACTTCCGTGGTCGTAAATGGCTTCCCATCCCCAGAAAGATCTTTCGTAACAATATTGTTGGAAATTGATTCATTCACCAGATCGCGGATTAATTTAGATTCTTCATTAAGATGAAAACTTCTTTCAAACATCATTGATGCTGAAAGTATTGTCGCTAGTGGATTAGCAATGTTTTTACCTTTTGCTTGTGGAAAAGATCCATGTATAGGTTCATATATTGAAGTCTCAACACCAACTGATGCAGAAGGCATCAAGCCCATGGATCCAGATATTACAGATGCCTCATCTGTTAGTATATCTCCAAATAAATTACTGGTGATTAAAACATCATAGTAACTTGGAGAATGGATTAACCTCATAGCTACTGCATCAACAAATTCATATGAAACATTAACTTCTGGGTAATTTTTCTCTAATGACTGTACTGTTTGTCTCCAAAGTCTCGACGTTTCTAGCACATTTGCTTTGTCAATACAACATAATTTTTTTGATCTTTTCATAGCAAGTTCAAATCCAATTTTAGCTAATCTCTTTATTTCATTTACATTGTATTCACAAGTGTCGTATGCATAATCATCAGTTTTGTTTCTTCCTCTTTTTCCAAAATATATACCGCCAGTCAGTTCTCTTACAAAAACCAAATCTGTACCTTGAATTATTGATTTTTTAATTGGAGATTTTTCTAAAAGTGAGTCAAAAGTATAGGTTGGCCTTATATTAGCATACAATCCAAGTTTTTTCCTCATTCTTAGTAGTCCTTCCTCAGGTCTAATTTTAGCAGTTGGATCGTTGTCATATTTTGGGTCTCCTACTGCACCAAACAAAACAGCATCAGAATTTAAACAAATTTTATGTGTTTCGTCTGGGTATGGATCACCAGTAACATCAATTGCTGCAGCTCCAACAAGTCCTTCATTCCAAAAAATTTTATGATTAAATTTATTTGCAATTGAATCTAAAACTTTAACTGCTTCTTTAATTACTTCGGGACCAATGCCATCACCAGGTAATAATCCAATCTTAAGTTCCATATAATTATATAATATTTAACATTTTCTCAGTGGCTTTAATCGCAGAAACAGTTTGATCTGAATCTAAGCCTCTGGTAATAAATTCCTTATTTGAATTTTTCCATGTTATAAATGTTTCACACAAGGCATCAGAATTACTTCCTGGAGGAATAGTAACTGAATAATCTGTTAATGTGGGGAGTTTATATCCATTTGTTTTATAAAGTTTTTTCAATGCATTCATAAATGCATCAAATTGTCCATCACCTGTTCCTTTCTCTGAGAATATTTTTCCATCTATTTCGATTTTAATGTCTGCTGATGGTTTTTTATTTTTCATATGTTGAAGGAAATAGGATTTAATTTTTATTTTATTATGAATATTACCCCTATTTAATACATCAGAAATTATATAAGGTAAATCTTCTGCTGTCACTTTTTCTTTCTTATCTCCAAGTTCAATAATTTTTTGAGTAACTTTTTTAAGGTTTTCCTCTGATAATTTAAGTCCAAGTTCATCAATATTTTTTTTGATATTGGCCTTTCCAGATGTTTTTCCAAGTGCATATTTTCTTTTTCTTCCAAATCTTTCAGGCAGTAAATTGTTGTAATACAGATTTTTTTTGGTATCGCCATCTGCATGTATTCCTGCAGTTTGAGTAAAAACATATTCACCAACAATTGGTTTATTTGGTGGAATTCTAAAACCACTAAATGTTGATACTAATTTACTAACGTTATAGAGTGCATGTTCATCAATATTTATGGTGTAACTAGATAAAAAATCTTTGATAGCAGCAACAATACTTGCCATTGGTGTATTTCCAGCTCTTTCTCCCATTCCGTTAATAGTTGTATGAATACCACTGCAACCCGCATTTATAGCCTCCAATGTATTAGCTACACTTAAATCATAATCATTATGTGCATGAAAATCGAAATGAATTCCAGGGAAAGTACCTATAATTTCTTTTAAGTATTGAGAAGTCTCATATGGATTTAAAACCCCTAAGGTATCAGGTAATAAAATTCTGTCTACGGGCTGGTTTTTTAAAAAGTTTAAAAATTTGATCACATAGTTTTTTGAATCTTTCATCCCATTACTCCAATCTTCAAGATATATGTTGGTTTTAATATTATTTTTATATGCTTTTCTAATAGCTAAATCAACATCTTTAAAGTGCTCTTTTGGGGTTTTTTTAAGTTGGTGTTGTAAATGATTAAGTGACCCTTTAGAAAGCAGGTTTTGTACTTTAGCTCCACTTTTTTTCATCCAATCAATAGAAATTCCATTATCAATAAAAGTTAAGATTTCTACTTTATTCTCTAAATTTTCTGACGTAGCCCAATCAATAATTTTTGAAACAGCTTTAAATTCACCGCTAGATACTCGTGCTGATGCAACTTCAATTCTATCTACTTTTAACTCTTTTAATAAAAGTTTTGAAATAGTAAGCTTCTCATCTTCTGAAAATGACATACCTGACGTTTGTTCACCGTCACGAAGGGTAGTATCCATTATTTCAATTTTTTTCTTTTTCACTTTACAATGGAGTTTTCTTTGAGAAGTTTTTTATTGATTCTTTTAAATTCAAAAGGTAATCGATGTCATCATAACCATTAAGCATGTTATTTTTTTTGTAATTGTTAATTTCAAAATTTTCATAATACTCAGATCCTTGGATTTTTATTAATTGTTTTCTTAAGTCAACAATTATTAATGTTGAGGGATCTTTATAGATCCTCTCTAAGATTACTTCTAAGAATTTTGGAGAGATTTGAACAGGTAATACTCCAATATTCAAACAATTATTTTTAAAAATATCAGCAAAAAAACTAGATACAACACATCTAAAACCATAATCATATATTGCCCATGCAGCATGTTCCCTAGATGATCCAGAACCAAAATTTTTTCCACCTATTAAAATCTTACCTGAATACTTATTATTATTAAGTACAAAATCTTCTTTAGGATTATTATTTGAATCATATCTCCAATCACGAAATAAATTTTCACCAAAACCTTTTCTTTCAGTTGCTTTCAAAAATCTTGCAGGTATTATTTGGTCTGTATCAATATTTTCTATAGGTAGAGGAACAGCTGTACTTTCTAATATGTTAAATTTTTCGTAAGCCATATAAATTATAAATATCTAGGGTCAGTAACCTTTCCAGTAATTGCAGCAGCAGCAGCGACGATGGGACTGGCTAATAATGTCCGTGATCCAGGACCTTGTCTTCCCTCAAAATTTCTATTTGATGTACTGACAGCATATTTTCCTGGCGGAATTTTATCATCATTCATAGCCAAACATGCTGAACAACCTGGTTCTCTAAGTTCAAATCCAGATTCATTTAAAATAGTTAAAAGTCCTTCATCCTTAATCGCTTTTTCGACCTTGTGTGATCCTGGAACTAACCAAGCAGTAACATTTGGAGCTTTTTTTCTTCCTTTAACAATATTTGTAAAAGCTCTAAAATCTTCTATTCTACCATTTGTACAACTACCCAAGAAAACAAAATCTATTTTTTTCCCAAGAATTTTATCACCTTCAGAATAATCCATGTATTCAAGAGATTTTAAGAAAGTTTCTTTATTTCCTTCATGTTGATTTGAACTAGGAATTCCTGAATTTATTGAAATACCCATTCCAGGATTAGTTCCATAAGTAATCATGGGTTCAATCTTAGATCCATCAAATGTAAATTCTTTATCAAAAACAGCATCATCATCTGATTTTAAAGTTTTCCAATACTCCATAGCAATGTCCCAATTTTCATTTTTTGGGCTAAATTCTCTTCCACTTATATAATTAAAAGTTTTATCATCAGGAGCAATCATACCGCCTCTTGCACCCATTTCAATGCTAAGGTTGCAAACTGTCATTCTTCCTTCCATTGTCATTGATGAAAAAACCTCACCAGAATACTCAACAAAATATCCAGTAGCTCCAGATGTTGAAAGTTTTGAAATAATAAATAATGCTACATCCTTTGGAGTTACAGCTTCATTTAGTTGACCATTTATATTAATTCTCATTTTCTTTGGTTTAGGCTGCATAACGCATTGAGTTGATAAAACCATTTCAACTTCAGATGTTCCTATACCAAAAGCTATCGCCCCAAAGGCACCATGTGTTGATGTATGCGAATCTCCACAAACAATAGTTGCACCTGGCAGGGTGATACCATGTTCAGGTCCAATAACATGTACTATACCATTTTTTTCATGACCTAAACCCCAATATGAAATTCCATGATATTTAGCATTTTCTTCCAATGCTTTTAGTTGCTTTGAGGATAAATAATCTTTAACCGGAAGATGTTGATTTCGTGTTGGAGTGTTGTGATCAGCTGTTGCAAATGTTTTTTCGGGGAAGAGAACTTTGATATCTCTATTTCTTAATCCTAAAAAAGCAACTGGACTTGTAACTTCATGAACCATGTGTCTATCAATAAATAAAACATCTGGCCCTTTTTCAATTTTTTTCACCACATGCGAATCCCACACTTTATCAAACAATGTTTTTGCCATTTATATTTTTGCTAATTGAATAATATCTGGTAGATCAGAGTCAGTGACTTCTTTATTTCTATCTGCAAATTTTAAGAATTGATTGTAAACCTTATCTAATTGAATTTTTGTTAAGTCGAAACCAATATTTTTAGCGCGATATGCTAATGCAGCTCTTCCACTTCTAGCAGTTAATACAATTGAAGATTCATTAACACCAACATCTTTTGGATCAATAATTTCATAAGTTTCCCTTTTCTTGATAACACCATCTTGATGAATCCCAGAACTGTGAGCGAAAGCATTTGCCCCAACTATAGCTTTATTTGGTTGTACTACCATGCCCATTAGATCAGAAACCATTCTACTGGTTTCAAGTAAAAGTTGTGTGTTAATATTTGTATCCAAGTTTAGTTCTTCGTGTTGTTTTAGTATCATTACAACCTCCTCAAGAGATGTATTTCCTGCTCTCTCTCCAATACCATTAATTGTACATTCAATTTGCCTTGCTCCATTTATTACTCCTTCGATAGAATTTGCAGTCGCTAGACCTAAATCGTTATGACAATGACATGAAATTGTAGCTTTGTCAATATTTTTAACATTATTCATCAAGTAACTAATTTTTTTTCCATATTCATAAGGAAGGCAATATCCAGTGGTATCTGGAATATTTAAAACAGTTGCACCTGCATCAATTACTTTTTCACAAACTAAAGCTAAAAAGTCATTATCTGTTCGTCCTGCATCTTCAGCATAGAATTCCACATCATCTACATACTTTTTTGAATACTTGACAGCCTCTACTGCTCTTTCTAATATTTTATCTCTTGTCGAATTGAATTTGTGTTTTATGTGTGAATCTGATGTTCCTATTCCAGTATGAATTCTTGGGTTTTTAGCATGTTTTAAAGCTTTTACAGCAACATCAATATCATTTTGAACAGCTCTGGTTAAACCACAAACACTTGCATTTTTCACAACTTTTGAAATTTCTACAACTGAATTAAAATCTCCAGGACTTGAAACAGGGAAGCCTGCCTCAATAATATCAACTCCTAAAGAATCTAATTTTTTGGCAATGGTTAGCTTCTGCGAAGTTTCTAATTTACAACCTGGAACTTGTTCTCCATCCCTTAAAGTTGTATCAAATATTTTGATAGTATTTTTCATCAAAACGATTACAAGCTCGTAAAAATAGTAAAATATATATAATTAACAGGGGAGTTTCTATTAGTTTGACCAAATATTACTTTTAGGTGGATTGGCATCTAAAGAAATTTTAGCTTTAGTTATTGGATGAATAAATTCTATATTTTTTGCATGTAAACAAATACTTTTGTCTTTGTTAGCTCTTTTTGCACCATATTTTACATCTCCTTTTATTACACAACCAATGTTTGCTAATTGGCTCCTTATTTGGTGATGTCTTCCAGTTTCTAATATTATTTCTATTAAAAAAAATTTTTTTAATTTTTTGATTAATGTGTAGTGAAGAATTGCTTTCTTAGATTTTAATTCATTCTCATTCACAATAAATGATTTATTTTTTATTTGATTTTTTTTTAAAAAATTTATTAGAGTTCCTTTCTTTGGATCCGGTGATTTTTCAGTAACAGCATGATAGATTTTTTTAATTTTTCTTTCTTTTAATAACTTGTTCATTCTTGCAAGACTTTTACTTGTTTTAGAAAAAATTACTAGACCACTAGTCGGTCTATCTAATCTATTAACTAAACCTAAGTATACGTTTCCAGGTTTTTTATATTTAGTTTTAATGTAGTTTTTAACTTTATCAACTAGAGATAAGTCTCTTGTGTAGTCCGATTGAGATAGTTCCCCTGCCGATTTATTAATTATAATTAAGTGGTTGTCCTCATAAACAATATCCATGAGAATTAATACATTTCTTTTTTATTAGGAAATTTTTTTGACTTGACATCTGAAACATACTTTTTTACTGCTTTTTTAATAGTTGAATTTAGATCTAAATATCTTCTTAAAAATCTGGGATTAAATTCATTTGTTAAACCTAGGAGATCATGAATAACAAGTACCTGACCATCTACAGCATCCCCTGCACCAATTCCAATAAGTGGAATATTGGTTTCTTTATGGATTTTTTTTGAGAGTTTTGAGGGGATTTTTTCCAATACACATGCAAAGCATCCTAATTTTTCTAGTTTTTTAATATCACTTAAGAGTTGATTGGCTTCAGACTTGTCTGCACCTCTAACACGGTATGTTCCAAATTTATATATTGATTGTGGTGTTAATCCTAAGTGTCCCATCACAGGTATCCCTGCATTGATTATTTTTGAAATAGAGTCACTTATTTCACTTCCTCCTTCCAATTTGACAGCATGAGCTCCAGATTCCTTCATAATTCTGATTGCTGATCTTAGAGCCTCTTGAGGATCAGATTGATAAGTTCCAAAAGGAAGATCTACAACTACAAGCGCTCTTTTAACTGCTTTAACTACAGATTTAGCATGATAAATCATTTCATCTAAGGTGATCGGAACAGTTGTTTCATTTCCTGCAATAACATTAGAAGCTGAGTCTCCAACTAATATAACGTCTACATTGGATTCATCAATAATTCTTGCAAAAGTGTAATCATAAGCAGTAAGCATACTTATTTTTTGATTGTTATCCTTCATTTCTGAAAGAGTTTTTGTTGTGATTCGCCTGTAGGACGTTTTTTTCATTTGCCAAATGTAATTAAAAATTAAACTAAAAAAACTGCCATAGTGTCAGCTATATAAAATGGCATAAATCTTGGACTAGGTCTGCTAAATTTTAATTATGAGTAAAATAATTGGTATAGATTTAGGCACAACAAATTCATGTGTTTCTGTAATGGAAGGTAATGAACCTGTTGTCATTCCTAATGCAGAGGGTAAAAGAACAACTCCATCAGTGATCGCATTTGTTGAAGGTGGTGAAATTAAAGTTGGTGATCCTGCCAAAAGACAGGCTGTTACCAATCCTACAAAAACAATCTCATCTATCAAGAGATTCATGGGAAGCAAGTTTTCAGAGTCAAAAGATGATGCTAAAAGATCTGCGTATAAAGTTGTAAAAGGTGATAATGATACATCAAGAGTTGATATTGATGGAAGATTATATACTCCACAGGAATTGTCTGCGATGATTCTTCAAAAAATGAAAAAAACTGCAGAGGATTATCTTGGTACAACAGTTTCGGAGGCTGTTGTAACAGTTCCAGCATATTTTAATGATGCACAAAGACAAGCAACTAAAGAGGCAGGTGAGATATCAGGTTTGAAGGTTCAAAGAATTATTAACGAACCAACTGCTGCAGCATTAGCATATGGCCTTGACAAATCGAATAAAGATCAAAAAATTGCTGTATACGACCTAGGTGGAGGTACTTTTGACATATCAATCCTTGAATTAGGAGATGGAGTGTTTGAAGTGTTATCAACTAATGGTGATACTAGACTGGGTGGTGATGATTTTGATGAAGCAATAATCCAGTGGATGGCATTTGAATATGAAGAAGAAGAAGGTGTTGATTTAAGAAAAGACCCAATGGCTCTTCAAAGATTGAAAGAGGCAGCTGAAAAAGCTAAAATTGAATTATCTTCATCTACACAAACTGAAATTAATTTACCTTACATTTCCGCAACTGATGCAGGCCCAAAACACTTAGTTAAAACTTTAACCAGGTCTAAGTTTGAACAATTATGTTCAGATCTTGTCAAGAGATCTATGGAACCTGTTAAGAAAGCTTTAAAGGATGCAGGATTAAATAAATCGGATATTGATGAGGTGATTTTAGTAGGAGGTTCAACAAGAATCCCTGTTATTCAAAATGAAGTAGAAAAATTCTTTGGTAAAAAGCCATCAAAAGGAGTCAATCCTGATGAGGTTGTCGCTGTAGGTGCAGCTATTCAGGGTGGTGTACTAACTGGAGATGTTAAGGATGTTTTATTGTTAGACGTTACACCTTTATCTTTAGGTATTGAAACTATGGGTGGGGTAATGACTAAGTTAATTGAATCTAATACTACAATTCCATCAAAAAAATCACAAGTGTTCTCAACTGCTGCTGATAACCAGCCATCAGTAGAAATCCATGTTTTACAGGGTGAAAGATCAATGGCAAAAGACAATAAAACTATTGGAAGATTCCATTTAGATGGTATTCCTCCTTCACCAAGAGGTGTTCCTCAAATCGAGGTAACTTTTGACATTGATGCAAATGGTATTATTCAGGTTACAGCTTTGGATAAAGCGACTAATAAATCACAGGATATTAGAATTGAAGCATCCTCTGGACTCACTGAAGAAGAGATTGAAAAAATGAAAAAAGAAGCTGAAGCAAATGCTGAATCTGATAAAAAATTGAAAGAAGAAGTTGATACTCTA
>Ga0208878_1000793_pt1 | contig 10815 bp, 8 predicted proteins | sample Knorr_S15_td_Sur_FD_185600 | JGI IMG/M metagenome (GOLD analysis project Ga0208878, IMG submission 185600) | Marine microbial communities from Southern Atlantic Ocean transect - Knorr_S15_td_SurfaceA_ad_5m_LV_A (SPAdes) (version 2) | ecosystem: Environmental > Aquatic > Marine > Oceanic | place...
TTATCTATTTCATTTACATAAATATTAGACATTAGTTCTGCATTAGTAGTTGAGCCTTGATGCCAAAATTCTTTTTGATCTGCAACTTTTTCATTCAATGCAGTTTCAATACCATATGGTGTATAGCCTCTTGCTCCATTAGTACCTGGTACGTGATATTTTTGTTTAGTTTCAAAAGGTAAATCAAACATTTCCTCTGCGATTTGAAATGCGTTAGAAATTAACTTTAAATCAATTGGATGATTATTTATTACAAAAAAACCATTATTTTCTAGAGAGAGTGTTAAAAATTCTAGAACCTCTTTATTAGTATTTTTGAGGTCGTTGTAAGAAATAGTAGGTATTTTATGCATGCTACATTATACCGGTTATTGCATGTAAAAAAAAAGGGTAGCCTAAGCTACCCTTTAAAGTATCGATTATTTATTAGAAGCTAAGCTTAAATCCAAGCATTGCTTTATAGACTGAAATGAATCTGGAACCATTTCTATAACGAATGTGTCCATCATCAAAATTGGAATACGTCCAAGTACCAGATACTTCATCATAAGATGCATCTAAACTCTTAGTTACCCCATTATAGCCAGCATCATAGATACGGCCATTTTCATCGTCTAATAAATTTCCGAAGTTATATATATCAAGGAATAGTTCAGCTTTTGCATCACCAACGATAGGTGTGTCAGGTAAAGCTATTTCTTGAGTAATTTTAAGATCATATCTTGTAGTCCAAGGAGCTTGGAATCCATTTGCAGGCGCAACTTGCCCTTTGTACTCGCTTAAGAATTCATCAACATAAGCGTAAAAGGCTGCACCAGTATCATCGCTGAATGATACTAATGGATCATTAGGTCCTGTTGGAACATACCATAGATCTGTCTCATCTCTATAACCATCCCCTATTGGGTTTGTATCATAGGTATAACTATATCTTCTACCAGATTCTCTTTTCCAATATAGATAGAAACGTGTTGGATTATCAGCACCAAAAAATTCAGCTGTGTAATCTAAAGTTCCTACCATTCGCTCACTAGCACCCCATAAAGAAGGCTTAGTACCCCAATTTGGGTAGAATTGGTTATTAAAAGTAGGATATTTTCCGTAGTTTGATCCTTGAGTTGAAGAACCAGCTGCGAAAACATCCTCTGAATCCGTATCAGAGTAACCAAAATATAGTTTTAATTTGTCATCAAGCATTGATTTTGAGAACTTATAAGACAATGAAGAAGTTTCTCCTAAATCAGTAAATGTAGTGTGAAGATCTCCTTCACTACCATTGTAGTAAGTTCTGCCATCTGGTAACGTGCCAGCAGCAGTTCCCTCAAGATCAGGATCGATATATGCAAATGCCCTTTCAACACTATCTTTGTTATATTCAATACCAAAAAATGCATTATCAGCAAGTTCAAAATCGAATGCTAAAGCAAACCTATTGGAAACAGGTAATCCAAAGTCGGGATCAAGAGAGTTGACATCACCACCAGTTGATGATGTTAGATATACTTCTCTACTTTGATCGTTTGCATTTGGATCAAAGATTACTCCATGATCTGTCCCAGTAGCATCAAATCTAGCTTTAGCGAATCCGCCGTCATTACTAAATGAGTTAGAAATCCAAACATTTGGTAATCTACCAACAAATTTACCGTATCCGCCTCTTATAGTAACTGACTCTACAGGTAACCAATCATAAGTTTTCCCGTTTAAGAATGAGTCAAAGAATGCATCGGTAGCATCGTAATCGAATCCAAATCTGCCTGCAGTAACTGTATCATCAATAGCTACATCTGTTCTATATCCAGTTCTAGCTAAATAATCAGCGTTAGCTCTTGGTGCTGAATCAGTTTCTGTATTATCAATTCTGTATCCAATAAGGACATTTAATTTATCATTTACTGTCCAGCTATCTTGGATATACATTGAAGATTTTTGTAGAGCCCAATCAGCAGCATCTCCTGCTAACTCTCCACCTGGTGCGCCTTCAAGTCTATAGAAGATTGGTGTACCAGCCTCATAACCATCAACGCCTGAGAAGCCATAACAACCACCTCCACAGATTCTAAATGAATTTAGGATATCTTCTTCACTAGATTCAAAACCAAATGTTACGTCATGATTAGCTGCAGCAGCATAAAATCCTTTGAAAGTAAATTGAGTTGAATCAGCAAGAATGTCATTCATAAATCTAAATTGATCTTGACCAAATCTAAGCGTTTCATATTGACCTGCTCTTGAAGACCCCCAAATTGTTCTAAACGGATTTGTACAATTAGAGTTAGTAGCAGGACAATTACCTTCACCATCTGCGATTACAATAGCAACAGAAGGAAAATCATCACCTCTAACAGGGTCTTGATCATTTCTTTGTGTTCTTGTGGAGAAAGTAACCTGAGTTGAAAGCTTATCGCTCCAATCACTGAATAATTTAGTCGTAAGGACTTCCAATGATTGTTTATCGTCATACCATTGTGAGTCCAAAGCAAATCCAAATGGAGGATTTCCTCTAACTTTTACTAGATTGGAAGTGGTGTCAATGTAGGACATCTCAGCTTCATGATTATCGTTAATAAGATAATTAAGCTTTAAGAATGTATTTTCAGATTTATTGTTTTGTTCTGAATCATAAGTTCCTATATCAAACCCAAAATTTTCCAAAGTAAAATTTCTTACTCTATCAATTAAAGATTGAGTGACGTATAACGCTTCTCTTTCAGCTCCACTACCAACTGGTCCATAGAAAGATGGATAGACTTGTTCAAAACTTTCATAGTTGGCGTAAAAGAATAATTTATCTTTCACGATTGGGCCACCTAAGCTAAATCCAAGAGTATCCTCTGCAAAGTTGCCAGGTTCGTTTCCAAATGCGTCAGAACCTACCATTCCTTCATTTCTGTTATAGACGTAGAAATCACCTTCTAATTCATTTGTTCCAGATTTTGTAACAGCGTTAACACTACCTGTGGTAAACCCACCTCTTGAAGCATCAAAAGGAACTACATCAACAGAAAGCTGCTTAACAGTTTCAATTGAGAATGAATTTCTCAAAGTAGGTTGGCCACTGTCGTTAAGACCAAATGCATCATTAACAGATACACCGTCAACAGTAATATCATTAGTTCTTGGGTTACTACCCATTACAGAAAGTGAAAAGAAGTCTTCAGATGAACCTACTGCAACTCTAGGATCTAGAGACGCAATGTCTTGAATACCTCTATCAGCTGATGGCAAGCCATCAATTACATCTTCACCAAAAACAGTTCCATTACCAAATCTTATAGTGCTTTCAAGAGCTTGAGCGCTAACTACAACCTCTTCAAACTCAGCTGCCATGAATACATTTACGCTTGATGTTTCACTAAACTTTGTGAAAACGTCATTTGCATTTGCATCAGCATAGCCGGCCTTTTTAACAGTAACTGTATAAGGGCCTCCAGGTGCAAGGTTATTAACAATAAATGCACCGTCTGCGTTTGTTAAAGCACGATCTGTAGAACCCGTTGGTGTATAAACCACGACAACTTCGGCACCTGAAACAGGACCTGAGCTGTCGGTTACATTACCCTTAATTGACGCCCTAACGTCAACTTGTGATACTGCAAACAACGAAACTATCGCTAGACTAAGCGAAAAAAGAATTTTTTTCATAAAATACCTCTCAACATCGATACTATTTCTATTCTATAACTAAAGAAGAAGAAGAGTTAACAGTTATGTGAAATTCTTGTAACTATTTTTTAATTTCAATTAAATCAAAAGCTAAATATTCATTCAAAACCTTTGGAATATGAACACCTACACCATTTTCATAATAATTCTCTAAAATAGCCAAAAGTGTCCTTCCAACTGCTAAAGCTGAACCATTTAGGGTGTGGGGATAGGTTTTTGTTGAACCATCAGTTAATTTCGTATTCATTCTTCTGGTTTGAAAGTCTCTGAAGTTACTGCATGATGAAATTTCTCTAAAACATTTTTGTGAAGGCAGCCATACTTCCAGATCAATTGTTTTAGCCGCCGAAAACCCTAAATCACCTGAACATAAGACAACTTTTCTGTACGAAAGTTCAAGCTTGTCCAGAATTTTTGATGCATGACTGATCAATTCATAAAGAGCTTTTTCTGACTCATTTGGATGAACAAACTTAACCAATTCAATTTTTTCAAATTGATGTTGGCGAATCATTCCTCTGGTATCTTTGCCATAACTGCCTGCTTCAGCCCTAAAACAAGGTGTATGAGAAGTCATTTTAATGGGAAGTTCGTCAGTAGGAATAACTTCGTTCCTAAATACATTAGTAAGTGGTACTTCAGCAGTAGGTATTAGATATTTGCCCTCACCTACAGAAAATTGATCATCTGCAAACTTTGGTAGTTGGCCAGTACCCATCAAACTTTCTGAATTTACTATGTATGGGACATAGTATTCCTCATAACCATTTGATGCTGCTTCATCAAGCATAAACCTTATTAATGCGCGTTGAAGTTGCGCTAATTTACCTTTTAATACTACGAACCTAGACCCACTTAATTTATTGGCTGTATTAAAATCTAATAATTCTATTAACTCACCAATTTCCACGTGATCTGGGCCGCTGTCAGATTGATTATAGATAATTTTTTCAAGCTCAAGATTTGAGGACTCATCTGTTCCCTCTGGCACATCATCATCAGGAATGTTTGGTATCAATAATAATTCTTTCTCCAGTTTATTATTTAAAACATCAAATTTCTTTTGCAAAATTTGTATTTCGTTGGATAGCAATTCTGATTGTTCTTTTTGATTAACAATAGATTCGCCTTTTTGAGCTAATGTTCCAATTTCTTTTGAAAGTACATTCTTTTTATTTTTGAGATCATCAAGCTCTACTTGGATAATATTTTTAGATTGATGCCCAGAAATTATTTCATCAAGATTTCCTGTGTAACCTTTTAGACCCAATTTTTTTTTGTAGTGTTCTAAATTTTCTTTTATGTGTGCAATATCAATCATTTTTTATAATTTCATAGTTTTCGGGAATCACATAAGTAATCTTAGATGATTCAAACTTAAAATTCTCAAATTCAATAAAAATTCTTTGACCCTTTATATCTATTAGTCTTATCCAATCAATAATATCACCGTCTAAAACAACTAAGGCCTCTTGAAATGAACTATTCTCATTTAAGAGTAATTTAAAACAAGTATTAGGACACGAAAAATCCTCTGATTTATATTCATTATTTAATAAGTCTTGTAGAAAAAAAGTGTTTTTGTTGTCGTAAATTATTACTTGTTGAAAGTCATCATCTTGAATATAAAGTTTCCCATTATCACTGGCTATTATCTGTCTATGAGGGCTGACTAAATTATAAATAAATGAATCATCTCTAAATAAAATTTTCCCTCTAGAAACCAAATTTCCGTCATTATTGATGTTAATTTCAGCATCAAAGTTAAAGGGCTTTTTAAAGTTTTCAACTGTAGCTGATTGAAGATAAAAGCAGATGCTAAAAGTAACTAATAAACGCATCAGATGACTTCTCTGGAGCCATTTGAGTTCATGGGTGTAACAATCCCATTCTCTTCCATTGTTTCGATTAATCTAGCAGCTCTGTTATAGCCAATTCTAAATTTTCTTTGGATTGAAGAAATTGATGCCCTTCTAGTTTCAACAACAAATTCTACTGCTTCATTATAAAGATCGTCATCAGTTTCTGCGTCATTATTCATTTCCTGAACTTCAATAGATTTAGTGACTTCTTCAATGTATTCAGGTTTACCTGTTTTTCTAAGATATTTCGTAATTTTTTGAACTTCCTCGTCTTTTACAAAAGCTCCATGAATTCTTTTTGGAATAGAAGTGCCAGGTTCAATGAATAACATATCTCCTTTTCCAAGCAACTGTTCTGCACCACCTTGATCTAGGATTGTTCTAGAATCAACCTTCGAGGAAACAAGGAATGAAATTCTTGAAGGTATATTTGCTTTTATTAAGCCAGTAATAACATCTACAGAAGGTCTTTGAGTGGCTATAGCTAAATGAATGCCTGAAGCTCTTGCTTTCTGAGCAAGTCTTGCTATTAATTGCTCTACTTTTTTTCCTGTAACCATCATTAAGTCTGCTAATTCATCAATTACAACAACTATGTATGGTAAAGGTATAATGTCCCCATTTAACTCTTCCATCAACAATTCTTTCTCTTCTTGAGGTATAGAGGATGGTTTTGCAGCTTTCTGATTATAGCCTTCAAGACTTCTTACTCCCAGTATAGACATTAGCTTGTATCTTCTATCCATTTCCTTTACACACCAGTTCAAACCATTTGCTGCTTTTTGCATATCTGTAATCACTGGTGTTATAAGATGAGGGATATGATCATATACTGAAAGCTCAAGCATTTTTGGATCTATCAATAACAATTTTAAATTTGCTGGGCTATTATTTCTTAGAAGATTTAAAAGTATGGAATTGACTCCAACTGATTTACCTGAACCAGTTGTACCAGCTATCAATAAGTGAGGCAATTGTTGTAAATCAATTTTTGCGCTTTCTCCAGCAATGTCTTTACCAATACAAAATTCGAGTGGTTTCAGTGATTCTTTTGTGTATTCATGAATACTTGAATACAAAGTTACTACCTTTCTTTTTGGGTTTGGTATTTCAATTCCAATTGAAGATTTTCCTTCAATGACCTCAACTACTCTCACACTTTTAACTGCGAGTGATCTTGCTAAATCATTTGCTATATTTGATACCTGGCTGGCTTTAGTACCTGGTGCAAGACTTATTTCAAATCTAGTAATTACAGGGCCAGGCAATGAATCTTCTACTCTTCCTTCAATTCCAAACTCTTCTAATTTATTTACTAAATTTTCAGCTAAGTTTTCCAAGTAATCACTAGTAACATCATTTGAATCGTCAATTTTTTTATCGAGTAATTCAATGAAGTCTTCTTGGTGAATGATTTCAGGTTCTGGTTTAGTTGTACCTTTTGTTTCTTTTGATACTTCAGGTTTTTTTACAAGAGGCTTAATCACTTCTTTTACAATATTTTTTGGTTTTGATTCTTTTGCTTTAGGAGATTTTTCTATTGCAAAAAAGGAATATAAAAAATATAAAAAATCATAAAAAATAAAACATTGAAGAAGTAAAAAAATAATTGCAGAAAATAAACCAATAACCAAGTAATTAGCATATGTATTAAAGATTTCAAATAAATTGTAGCCAGCTAGCCCGCCTGAACTTATATTAAGCAGACCTAACTCAGTGTTGTAAGTATTTATAAAACTTACAAAAAAAACAGTAAGTGGAAAAACTGAGATACAACTGTAAAGAATATTATTCAAAAAATTTAATCGTTCTAAAAAATTTTTGGAAGAAGTTGAAGTGAATAAAATAAATCCAAAATAAAAACTACTAAAAACTAGATAATATGATGCATAACCAATATATGAAAATATAGAAGAAGATATTAATGCCCCTAAATAACCAAAATTATTTAAATAGTTTTTTGTATCAGATAATAGATCATTGACATTATCTTGAGCAGAAAAAGTAATTAGGCTTATAAAAATAAATAAAGAAATAATTATTAGACTAAAGCCAAAAAACTCTCTATAGATTCTATCAATTGACATGCTAAGATATTGTAACTAAAAAACCACAAGTACTCTTGTTTTTAAATAAAAAACTATGGAACAAAAATTAATTATTCTTGGATCTGGTCCAGCAGGCTACACATCAGCAATTTATGCAGCTAGAGCAAATTTAGAGCCAACTTTGATAACAGGTCTGGAAGTCGGTGGACAGCTCACAACTACCACTGAAGTTGAGAATTGGCCTGGAGATTTTGAGGATCTGCAAGGTCCTGATTTAATGATCAGAATGAAAAAGCACGCTGAGAAATATAACGTAAAGTTAATAAATGATCACATAAAAAAGGTAGATTTTTCTCAAACTCCACTTCTTTTAGAAGGTGAAAGAGATTCATATAGAGCTAAATCTTTAATAATAGCAACGGGTGCATCAGCAAAATATTTAGGACTAGAAAGTGAAAAAACCTTTTTGGGTAAAGGTGTTAGTGCATGCGCTACTTGTGATGGATTCTTTTATAAAGATCAAGAGGTTGCTGTGATTGGTGGTGGTAATACTGCCGTGGAAGAAGCTTTATATTTAAGTAATATTTGTTCAAAGGTGCACTTGGTTCATAGACGAGATGAATTTAGAGCAGAAAAAATACTTCAAGATAGAATGTTCAATAAAGTAAAAGAAGGAAAAATATCTTTAGTTTTAAATTCTAATCTAAAAGAAGTGCTTGGTGATCAAGTAGTCGATAGTATCAAAATAGCAAATAATGATGGTGAAGAGTCAATTATCAAAGTCGAAGGAGTTTTTATCGCAATAGGGCACAAACCTAATACAGATATTTTTCAAGATCAATTAGATATGCAAGATGGTTATATCAAAACTAAATCTGGCTTTGATCATGGAGCAACTTCAACTTCAGTACCAGGTGTTTTCGCGGCGGGAGACGTAGCAGATTATACTTACAGACAGGCAATAACAAGTGCTGGATTTGGATGTATGGCAGCTCTTGATGCTGAAAAATATTTATCTTCTTAAAGCAATTTAGCTAAGCCACCATCGCAAGTAATAGTCTCACCGATTGTATAAGCCCCTGCCCTAGAGCAAAGATATATACACAAACCAGCAATATCTTCGGGAGAGCCTATTCTTTTTCTCGGTACAGATTCTGCTATGAATGAATAATCAAAATTGACTGCTTTACCCAGCATGTGACTATCAAACGGTCCTGGTGCTATAGCATTAACAATAATATTTCTACTTACTAAAGTTTTAGCTAGGTGTTTAGTTAGATGAATAATGCCAGATTTAGAAGCAGTGTAAGAATAAGTTTCCATTAAAGGTACATGTAAACCATCAATTGAAGCTATATTCACAACTCTTGAAGGATCTTCTGAAGTGCCTTTTTTTTCTAATAACGGTGTTAGTTTTTGGGTAAGAAAAAATGGTGTCTTTAAATTCAGATCAATTACTTTATCCCACCCACTTTCAGGAAAATCATCGTAATTAGCACCCCAAGCTGCGCCAGCGTTATTGATTAAATAATCAATTCCACCTGGTTCTGCATCATTCAAAAACTTTACTAATGCATCTATTCCCTCAGTATTTGAAATATCGCCACTGACAGGAATACATTCACAATCGTATTTTTGTGATAATTCTTCAGCCTTCTTTACTAAGGCTTCTTCTTTTCTTGCTGTTATATAAACTTTAGATTTATTGGCTAAAAAACCAGAGGTAATCATTTCTCCTATACCTCTTGAACCACCGGTAACCACAACGACTTTATTGCTTACGTTAAACAGATCTTGTGATTTTAGACTCATAGTGAAGCTACATAAATTGTTGCGCCTATTACACCGCAAATAATCATTACTAAAGCTACGTTTGCATCAGATGAAGAGTTTTCTTTTTCTTCTTCTGAATCATAAAATTGATCATCACTCATTATTTATTTCCTTTTTGGCCACAATTGGATTGGCGTATTGAGACATTATATATTCTAAGTCTCTATTAGTCATAGAAGCTCTTAATTCATTAAAGTATTTACTTGCTTTTGGATATTTATTGTCATCAACTTCGCCATTTAAAAATTCATGTGCATATAAATTTGTTTCCCAATGTTTAAAATTATTTAGAATCTGTTTATCTATTTCATGGGCGAGAGATTCAGGTGAATATGCACCTTGTATTTGATCAGCAAAACACAATTTAACCTTGCCTTTATTCAACATAACTCCTTTAAAAATATGAGAAATATCCTCATCTAAATCTTTGGATTTTATGTTTTGTAATTGTTGTGATTTCTCAACTGCCAGAGGATCTATTTCATACGAAATTGAACATGGAACAATGTTGTAATAATTTGTGATTTCTTGAAAATCGCAGGTTTTTCTAAGCGCAATATGCAACATTTTAAGGACAGCAGGATCTGTTTTATCAATTCCATCTTTCGATCTACCTTGCTTTTGTGCTATCCATACATGATTACCGTCATCTAATTTATTTTTTATAAATTCAGAGGCTTTAAGTAAATTGGTATAAATCTCTTTTTTTGAAGCGCCAGATCGAGAAATTACAAAACTTTTATTAAGCCTTAGCAAATCGCCCATCCAATCTACACTAACTAGATTATCTCCAATTGCATTAAATGTTGTATCTTGACCAATGCTATCTAGTGCAAAATTGCAGAGCGCAGAATCGAGAGTTATATCTCTATGATTACCTATGAAAAGATAAGGTTTATTTGATTCTAATCTATCAAGACCTTTCGTTTGGAATTCTTCAATTGTTTGATCGACGACACTCTTTAATACCAACTTAACTTGATCTTGAAATTCTTTTACGGAGTTTATATTTTTAACTTTTGATTTAAATAATTGCATGACCATTAAGGATGAACCTGGTATTGATAAAAATTTAGATGTAGATTTATTTAAATTAGATTTAATAAATTTCATGAATTCTTGATTGTTCATGAGATTTGTCAAAACAGATTTGACCTCTTTATCGCTGTAAGGCTCTATACGAATCATTTTAATATCTATAAAATTTCAGTATGGAAGATGATAAAACAGTTATGAAGAATATAGTAATATTTTTTATATTGATTGGAATCATTGTAGTAATACTTCTTATTGGCGCTACTTTCGTTTAGCCAGGAGGCCAATTTAAGCTTCTGCCACCCATTAAATGAACATGTATATGAAATACACTTTGGCCAGCACCTGCCCCATTGTTAATAATTAATCTG
>Ga0208878_1000810_pt1 | contig 10690 bp, 10 predicted proteins | sample Knorr_S15_td_Sur_FD_185600 | JGI IMG/M metagenome (GOLD analysis project Ga0208878, IMG submission 185600) | Marine microbial communities from Southern Atlantic Ocean transect - Knorr_S15_td_SurfaceA_ad_5m_LV_A (SPAdes) (version 2) | ecosystem: Environmental > Aquatic > Marine > Oceanic | place...
ATGATGAATCTAGTAAAGATGCATCTGATTTTGCGGTAGAGCTTAAACCTCCTAAAGAAATTAAAAATTTCTTAGATCTTCACGTTATTGGTCAAGAAGATGCAAAAAAAACTTTATCTGTAGCTGTTTATAACCATTACAAGAGAATTAATCAGAAACATTTACAAGAGGAAATTGAAATACAAAAAAGTAATTTAATTTTAGTTGGACCTACAGGTACAGGTAAAACTTTATTAGCTCAAACTATATCAAAATTTTTAAATGTACCTATTGCTATTGTTGATGCTACAGTTCTTACTGAAGCAGGCTATGTTGGTGAAGATGTTGAAAGTATTCTAAGTAAACTTCTTCAGGCCGCTGATTTTGATGTAGACAAAGCTCAAAATGGAATTGTTTTTATCGACGAAATTGATAAGATTGCAAGAAAAAGCGATAATCCCTCTATCACTCGGGATGTATCAGGTGAAGGAGTTCAACAGGCTTTACTTAAATTACTTGAAGGAACTATTGTAAATGTTCCACCAAAAGGAGGAAGAAAACATCCAGATCAAAAATTTATAGAGATTGACACATCTAATATTCTATTTATTGCAGGTGGTGCTTTTGATGGAATCGAAAAAATAATTAGAACTAGATTAAATCTTCAATCTATTGGATTTAAATCTGCGAATGAAAAAGTAATTAATGAAAATGAAGAGAATGTTTTAAGATATATAAATCCTCATGATATAAGATCATATGGACTAATTCCTGAGATCATTGGGAGGTTGCCTGTTATGTGTCACTTAAATCCTTTAACTAAAGATGCTTTAAGAGATATTATGACAATTCCAAAAAATGCCTTGATTAAGCAATATACAAGGCTTTTTGAAATGGATGATATTAACTTTTCAATTACTACAGGCGCAATTGACTTTATCGTAGACAAGGCATATGAGTTTAATTTAGGTGCTAGAGGATTAAGAACGCTATGTGAGACTATTCTAAATGATGCTATGTTTAATTTACCAAGTTCTGGAGAGAATGAATTAAAAATTACAAAGCTTTATGCGGATGAAAAGCTTCAGAAAATTGATCTATCTTACCTAAAAGCAGTTTCCTAATTCATTGAAATTAATTCATCAATAAACTCTCTGGAATTTGCTAATCTTGGAATTTTATTCTGTCCTCCAAGTTTATTTTTAGATGAAAGCCAATCATAAAAAAGATTCTTTCTACCAACAATTAGTTTTGGCAGTTCAAGTGTTGAACCTTTATATCTCTTTGCCTCATAATCTGAATTCAGACTTTGAAGATTTAGATCAAGTATTTCCATAAATTTATTAAGATCATCAGGTTGTTTGTCAAACTCAATTAACCACTCATGTGAGCCTTTAGTTTTACTACCCATAAAAATCGGACCAACCGTGTAGTCAGATATTGAACATTTTGTTAACTCAGAAGTTAAGGATAACGCCTTTTCTGCATTTTCAATTACAAGCTCCTCACCAAAAACATTTATAAAATGTTTTGTCCTTCCAGTTATCTTAATTCTATATGGATTTAAGCAAGTGAACTTAACTGTATCACCTATTTTATACCTCCACAGACCAGAATTTGTTGTTATTACCATTGCATAATTTACATTTAGTTTAACATCAGCTAATGAAACTATTTCTTGTTCTGACCCGTAAGCTGGATAAAATTCATAGAATATACCATAGTCTAACATGAGCAGTAATTCACTTGATTCATTCTGATCTTGAATAGCAAAAAATCCTTCAGAGGCATTATAAATTTCAAAATATTTAAAATCTTTGGAAGGAAATAATTCTTTGTAAAGGTTTTTGTATGGCTCGAAACTTACTCCACCATGGAAATAAACTTCACAATCATTCCAAATATCAATCACGTTGTTTCTGCCAGTTTTTTCAATTACTTTTTGAAGTAACGATAGCATCCAAGAAGGTACACCTGCAAAGCTTGTCACTTTTTGACTTAAAGATTCACTTATTATTGCCTCAACTTTTTGTTCCCACTCTGGAATTAATGAAACTTTTGAACTAGGAGTACTGCTTAATTCAGCCCAAAAAGGTAAATTGTCTATTATTATTGCAGATAAATCACCATAATAGCTGCTATTATTTTCGTAGATATCCTTTGATCCTCCTAGTCTCAAACATTTTCCTGCCAGTAATTGTGAATTTATATTATTATTAAAGTATAATGATAACATATCTTTTCCGGCCTTATAATGACAATCTTCTAATGACTCAAAACTTATTGGTATAAATTTACTTTTAGCGTTAGTAGTTCCACTTGATTTTGCGAACCATTTTATAGAAGTTCTCCAAAATATGTTTTGTTCACCTTTTCTATTCCTTTCGATATCAGCGTATATATCTTCATATGATACAATTGGAACTCTTTCTTTAAAATCATCATAAGATGCTATTGTTTTAAAATCATTTTTTTTTCCAATTTCAGTATCAATTGAATAAACAACAAGTTTTCTGAGAACCTCTTGTTGTACTTCTATCGGATAGTCTTTAAATAATTCTATTTGACTAATCCTTCTTTTTAAAAAAAAGGATGCAACAGAATTAAAAATTGGAATTGGCATGGATTACATATATTTTGCATAAAAATAGTAAACAAAAAATTATGTTTTCAGGAGTAATAAAAAAAATGATTTCAATAAATGGTGATCCTATCCGATATATGCTAGATTTTGAAAATGATATTTTATTTCTTAATCAGTTTATAGGCAAAAATATCAATTTAAAAAAGAAAGGTTATTGTTGTCTATCTTGCTCTGAAAATATTGAAATTTTTGCAAATGGCTTTTGTAAAAAATGCTTTTTTGAGTCACCAATGTCTGGTGATTGGGTAATGAAACCTGAGTTAAGCAAAGCTCACTTGGAAATTGAAGATAGAGACCTTGAATATGAGAAAAAAATTCAAATTCAAGATCATATTGTTTATCTCTCAAAAACTAGTGAAACAAAAGTTGGTGTAACAAGATCAAACAATAAAACTACAAGATGGATTGATCAAGGAGCCGTTGAAGCTATTGAATTAATTAAAGTTCCTAACCGATATTTGGCAGGAATAGCTGAGATTAAATTAAAACAGAAATTTTCTGATAAAACAAATTGGCGTAAAATGCTAACGAGTCAAATTAAAGATTCAAATTTAAAAAATGATAAAGATGAAGCGCTTAAATTTCTAGGCGATGATTTTAAAGATTACTTTTTGATAGATACTGAGGTAATTAAATTTAATTATAGAATAGATAATTCAATTGACTCAGTAAAGTCTGTCAGTCTTAAAAAGTCTGATGAAATAAATGGAAAATTAATTGGAATTAAGGGACAATATTTAATTTTTGAAGACTCAAGTGTATTTAATGTTAGATCTAATGAAGGGTTTTTAATTGATCTAACTATTAATTAAATAACTGTTTTACTTCTTCTTCTGTCAAATTTCTGTACTTCCCAACATTAATATCTAAATGAATATTCATAATTCTAATTCTTTTTAATTTAGTTACTCTGTATCCCATAACTTCGCACATTCTTCTGATCTGCCTGTTCATTCCTTGAGTTAAAATAATTTGAAATCTATTATCATTAATCTTCTTTACATAACACCTTTTTGTCATTTTACCCATGATCCTTACACCCTTTCTCATCTTTTCAATAAAATCTTGTGTTATATTTTTATTCACCCACACCATGTATTCTTTTTCCTTCTTATTTTCTGCCCTTAAAACATTATTCACAATGTCACCATTATTTGTAAGTAGAATAAGACCTTCACTTTGTTTATCTATTCTTCCAATTGTAAAAAGTCTCTCTCTATGATTAATAAAATCAATGATATTATCTTTAACTTTTGGGTTTCCCGTACATTCAATTCCAACAGGTTTATTGAATGCTATATAGACTCTTTTTTTGTTAGTATTTTGAATTATTTCACCATCAACTTTAATCTCATCATCTATATTTACTTTAGATCCTAACTCTGCAACTTTACCATTAATATAAACTCTACCAAGAGAGACATAATCATCAGCTTTTCTTCTTGAACAGAATCCAACCTCACTTAGGTACTTATTAATTCTTTTTGATTCCAACCTAACTAAGTTTAATTTCTTCGCCGACTTTTAAGTTGAATTTCTTTCTAAAAATCCATACGAAAAGATATAAAAGGGGTGTGTCTAACAATGCAACAATAACTTTAAATAAGAACCCAGAGATAACTAGAACTAAAAATTTATCTTCTGGTAGAATTCCAAAAAGAATAAGTAATGATACAATTGTAAATGTGTCAACAAATTGCGATGTAAAAGTTGAAAAGTTATTTCTTAACCAAAGGTGTTTTCCTTTTGTAAGCTTTTTCCAAAAATGGTAAATTCTTATATCTATAAATTGAGCGAATAAGTATGTTAACATAGATGCCAATACTGCTAGTGGAGCATTAAGAAAAACACTGTTAAAAGTTGCATCATCAATTGGTGAAGCATCTATTGCTGGAACTTGGCTAGACACAAATATTAGAATAATTGAAAAAATTGATGCAAATATTCCAGTTATTACAACTTGGTCTGCTTTCTTCCTTCCATAAATCTCAGATATTAAGTCTGTAATTAGAAATGTAAGAGGATAGGGTAAAATACCAACTGATAACTCAAAAAGTTTTACACCTAATAAATTTATATCGAATGGATACCAATAAAATATTTTTGTAAATATTAAATTTGATGCAACTAGTGAAGTAATAAATAATCCCGCAAGAATTAAATATATATTATTTGCTAGAGTAATTTTTTTAGAATTCATATAAAATTATGAGTAAAGTTTATTTATCAATAGGTTCAAACAAAGGTAATCGTTCTGTATTAATAAATAAAGCGATAGATGAAATTGAGAAAAAGATTGGAAAAATAATTTCTAGATCAAGTATGTATCAATCAAAGTCTTGGGGTTTTGATTCCAATGATTTTTATAATCTAAATTTACTTATTGATACAGATATTGAGCCAAAATCTTTATTAATAAACTTAAAAAAGATTGAAAAATCAATGGGAAGAGAAGACATTGATGGTAGTTATTCCGATAGGTTTATAGATATTGATATTCTCTTTTATGATAACATTATAATAGATTCAGAGGACTTAAAAATCCCACATCCAAAAATTGAAATAAGAAAATTTGTTTTAGTTCCAATGTTAGAAATAGCAGATGATTATGTACATCCGATTTTGAATAAAACAATTAGGCAACTAGATAATGAATGTGATGATCAGGGTATTCCCTTAAAAATAATTTAGATTTCGGTTTTTTGATAAAAGTCCCATAAAATAATTCCTGCTGCTACTGAAACATTTAAAGAATGTTTAGTCCCAACTTGAGGTATTTCAAGAACTTGATCAGATTCTAAAATTATTTCATCTGAAACACCGTCTACTTCATTGCCAAATACAAAAGCATATTTTGTACCTTTTTCAGGAATAAATTTTTCGATTTTTAATGATTTATCTGCTTGTTCAACTGAAACAACTTTAATGCCCTTATTCTTTAGATTTTGAATTGTCTCTATCACATCCTCTGTGTATTCCCAATCAACAGAATCAGATGAGCCAAGTGCTGTTTTTTCCATCTTAGAATTTTCAGGAGTAGCAGTATATCCTGAGATAATAATTTTTTCAATCAAAAAAGAATCAGAAGTCCTAAAAATTGAACCAACATTATGAATACTTCTGATATTATCTAAAATCACAATTGCCGATGTTTTCTTGGATTTTTTAAACTCCTCTATGGTCTTTCTATTTAACTCAGTATTTCTTAGTTTTCGCATTAGAGTAAAAATAAAAATATTTACATTAGCATAAATACAAAATAGTGACCAAAACGAGTAAAATCACACCTTTGATGAAACAGTATAATGATATTAAATCTAAATATCCTGATACTATACTTTTGTTTAGAGTAGGTGACTTTTATGAAACTTTTGGCGAAGATGCAATATTAGCATCCAAGATTTTAGGTATAGTCTTAACAAAAAGAGGAGCCGGTTCAAGTAGTGAAGTTGAGCTAGCTGGATTTCCTCACCACTCAATTGAAAACTATCTTCCTAAATTAGTTAAAGCAGGTAATAGAGTTGCAGTATGCGATCAATTGGAAGATCCAAAGCTTACAAAAAAAATTGTCAAAAGAGGAGTTACGGAAATAGTTACTCCTGGAATAGCAATAAATGATGGAGTACTTGATCAGAAGAAAAATAATTATTTAGCTTCTGTACACATAGAAAAAAATGAATTTGGAATTTCATTTCTTGATGTTTCAACTGGTGACTTTTATGTCTCACAAGGTGATTTAAAATTAATTGATCAACTAATTTCAAACTTTTCTCCTAATGAAATATTGGTTTCGAAACCATCAAAAAATAAATTTTTTGAGTTGTTAGGAAATTCATACAATGTTTATCCATTAGATGATTGGGTTTACGATAACTCTTATTCAGAAAATAAATTGCTTAATCATTTTAATACAAAAAGTTTGAAGGGTTTTGGTGTCGAGGATATAAAGTTAGGTGCTGTGGCTGCAGGATCCATAATTCATTATTTAGATGATACTGAGCATACAAATCTTACTCATATTTCTAGCCTTCAAAGGATATTTCCGGAGTCTTATATATGGATGGATAGATTTACTATGAAAAATCTTGAGTTGTTTAATTCAAACTCTATAAATGGTTTTAATCTTTCTGATACAATTGATGAGACAATAACGAGTATGGGTTCTAGAAAACTTAAAAGTTGGATTGCGTTTCCATTAATTGATAAAAAAGAGATAAAGAAAAGACAAGAAATTGTCAAGTCAATTATCAAGAATGACGATATAAGCAATACACTAGATATTAAACTAAACAATATTTCAGATATAGAAAGGTTAATGTCAAAAATTGCTACATATAAAATTTCACCCAGAGAATTAGTGAACTTAAAAAACTCTTTGGAAAATGTAAGTTTAATTAAGGACTCTCTTTTAGTATATAATGGGATTTTAAAAAATTATGGTAAATCATTACCAAGTACTAAAAGTATAATAAGAGAAATCTCTAATACTTTAAAAGATGATTCTCCAGTCTCAATTTTAAAAGGAGATTTTATTGAGGATGGATTCTCAAATGAACTGGATAGTTTAAGAGATATCAGAACCTCTGGTAAAGATTATTTAAATCAAATTCTAGAGAGAGAAACTTTAAATACTAATATCCCATCATTAAAAATCTCATTTAATAATGTTTTTGGCTACTATATAGAAGTAAGAAATACACATAAAGATAAAGTTCCAGATGACTGGATAAGAAAGCAAACACTTGTTAATGCAGAGAGATATATAACACAAGAATTAAAAGAATACGAAGAAAAGATTATAAATGCAGATGAGAAGATAAAGGATCTTGAACTTAAATTATATTTAAAGTTATTAGATAGACTTCAAGATAATCTTTCAAAACTAAAATTAGTATCAGATAAAATTTCTGTAGTAGATATTTTAAACTCTTTTTCAAAAAGAGCAGTTAAATATAAATATTGTTGTCCAGAGATAACAAATTCAAAAAAAATTGAAATAATTGCTGGTAGACATCCTGTAATTGAGGCTAATCTTTCCCCTGGAGAAAGATATATACCTAACGATATCTTTCTGGACACTGATCAGCAAATTATTATGATTACCGGACCAAATATGTCTGGTAAATCCGCTATTTTAAGACAAACTGCACTAATTACAATACTAGCTCAAATTGGAAGTTTTGTTCCTGCTCAAGAGATGAAATTTTCTCTAGTGGATAGAATTTTTACTAGAGTAGGTGCAAGTGATAATATTTCTATGGGTGAGTCAACATTTATGGTTGAAATGAACGAAACTGCATCAATTTTAAATAATCTTACAAGTAATAGTTTAATACTCCTTGATGAAATTGGAAGAGGAACAAGTACCTATGATGGTATCTCTATTGCATGGGCCATAGCTGAGTTTTTACACGAAAATAAATTTAAGCCTCACGTTCTTTTTGCAACTCATTATCATGATTTAAATGAAATGGAATCTATATATAAAGGAATCAAAAATTTTAATGTAAGTGTAAAAGAGACAGAAGATGATGTAATCTTTTTGAGAAAATTAGTCAAGGGTGGAAGTAATCATAGCTTTGGAATTCATGTTGCAAAAATGGCAGGCATGCCAAAACTTGTTCTGAATTCGGCTGAAAATAAACTAAAACTTATGGAGAGAAGTAAGTCTAATAAATTAAAAGAAAATAATAATGATGCTAATCTTCAACTTAGTTTTTTTGATATTGAAGACCCAAAAATGCAAGAAATAAAAAAAATTATTAAAGATTTGGATATCGATAACTTAAGTCCTGTTGAGGCTTTACTAAAACTTAACCAGATAAAAAAAGAGATTAACAATGAAGATTGATCTACATGGAAAAACACATCCTGAGGGACTTGAATTAATAGAAGAATATATGCTTTTAAACTCAACCAAGGGTAGTGTAAGTTTAACAGTAATTACTGGAAACTCACCTGTAATGCAAAAGAAGATTGTCGAACAAATATGTGATAAACATGGATTCTCTTATTATATTCCACCTCACAATCAAGGAGAAATGATAATTCAGTATGAGAAGTTATAACATATTATTTGCTCTAATTTTCTTAATAATTAGCTCATGTTCAAAAGATGATGAAATTAATCAGCTTAATGAAACAATACTTGATCTTCAATCTCAGATAACAAAATTAAACTCTCAGATAAATGATTTTTCAAATCAGATAGCTCAACTATCCTCAGAAAATATGGATCTAAATAACGCTAACAGTAATTATTTAAATCAAATTTCACAATTAAATAATCAATTAAATATTTTTGAAGATCTCATACAAGATTATATAGATCAAATTCAGGTATTAACTGAGAATAATGAAATTTTACAAAATGATAGTGATTATTTAAACAGTCAAGTTCAAGTACTTCAAGAAAAAATTAATTTAATTGAATCAGGAAGTGCTGAGGAGGGTATATATTTATTTACTAAACTAGATATAAATGATCCACCTTTTAACGGGACCATGTGGGATCTCCCTGATCTAATTAAGCCTTCAGATTATACTATTTATTCTAATTCAGAATATGCTGGTATTCAGACAAGACTTTTCTACGATACATCGATTCCTGACTTTGTAGATTATCCTGCTCATATTTACACTATTAATTTTGGGGATGGTCTAACTCTAGATTTTGAAATACATACAGACTTTTCGGAACAAGAGGCATTTTCAATTAATCAAAAATACGCTCCACTTATTGGTCAATTAGGAAAAGAACTAAGAAAAAATATAAAATCATTCGAATTCTTAAAAGGCGAATACAGAGCATCTGCACAATTAACAAATGATTTATCTTATGCAAACATTACATTGCATTTAGACTGGTTAAATAATATAGTGGAAACTCGACCAGATGGAGACAGAACTGAAGAACTATTTATACATGAAGCTGCTCACCTATCAATAGATCCATATGTCTATGGAGAACAAGAATGGATTGATGCTGTTAACTTAGATGGAAATTATTTATCAAAATACGCAAAGGATAATCCAAATTCTGAGGATATTGCAGAGGTATTCCAAGCTTATATTGCAGTTAAATATTTTCCTGAAAGAATATCAAATACACTGAAGGATACAATTTTATCTGTTTCTTTAAATAGATTTAAATATTTTGATTCCTTAAATTTAGATTTATCTATTTATAAATAAACTTTTTATATTTTTAGGTATGACCAAAACAATAATTACACTTAAATCATTTCTTAGAAATAATATTGTCCAGGCAATTGTAATTATTCTAAGTGTGCTACTATCATTTTATCTTGAACAAAGAAGACAGGTTAATATAACTAAACAAGAAAAAAATTATTTATTAACTGATCTTACTAAAACATTAGAAAGTGATATTGAGCAAATAGAAATAATCCTTGAAGGTCTAGACATATCTGACAAGAACCTGATTAAGCTTTTAGATGACATAAATAATAATCATACTATATTGACTGATCGCCAGGTAGCAGAAATACTTCTTCAAATTCAAATTGGAACTTCTTTTTTCCCTCAAGATGGTATTTTTAATCAGCTAATTGCAAATGGTACATTTAACCTTATAGAAAATGAGGAGTTAAAGTCAATTCTTTTGAATATGTATACTCATAAAAAGGAAAGAAACTATGCAACTTCTGTCGAGATAGATAACTTCAACTTGCTTTGGAGACGTCAAATTATGGGTAATTTTAGAATACAATTTAATTATAACTCCTACGATGGAGAAATATATGGCCAGCAAGAATTAACTAGATTTAGATTTAACAAACAGTATTATCTTTCAAATGAATTATATGGATCATTATCTCAGTCAAGAGTATATGTGGGTATGTACACTAGATTTCTGAATGATCAAAAAAATGAGTATCAAACTGCTCTTGCACTTTCAAAGACAGAAATTGGTAAAGATTAATTTATTTATACTTCTCATATAAGTTAAATTATTATAAATTTGCATTCTCTGCGAAAGTAGCTCAGCTGGTAGAGCATCACCTTGCCAAGGTGAGGGTCGCGGGTTCAAATCCCGTCTTTCGC
>Ga0208878_1000811_pt1 | contig 10690 bp, 8 predicted proteins | sample Knorr_S15_td_Sur_FD_185600 | JGI IMG/M metagenome (GOLD analysis project Ga0208878, IMG submission 185600) | Marine microbial communities from Southern Atlantic Ocean transect - Knorr_S15_td_SurfaceA_ad_5m_LV_A (SPAdes) (version 2) | ecosystem: Environmental > Aquatic > Marine > Oceanic | place...
TCTGAAAGCTCACTTCCTTCTGGTTTATCATAAGATGAATAATAGAACCCTTTATTTCCACTCCAAGAAATTCCGCTAAATTTAATATTTGTAAGTGTATCACCAATAATCTGTTTTGTCTCAGTATCCATAACTATAGCTTTTCTCCAGTCACTTCCACCTTCAGAAATTGTATATGAAATAAGTTTGCCATCTTCAGAAAAATAAAGTCCAGTTAGGGAAATTGTTCCATCTTCAGAAAATTTATTTGGGTCTAAAAAAACTTCTTCACTTGAATTTGAATTATCTTTTTTTCTGTAGACTACATATTGGTTCTGAAGACCATCATTTCTATAGTAGTAAGTATATTCTCCCCTAATAAATGGACTTGTCTGTTTCTCATAGTTCCAAATTGAAGTTAATTTACTTTTTAATTTATTTCTGTAAGGTATCGATTTTAAATAGTTAAATGTTACTTCATTTTGACTGTCAACCCAGTTTGAAGTATCTAAAGACAGATCATCTTCAAGCCATCTATATGGATCTTCAATGTCTGTTCCGAAATAGGTATCAACAACTACCTTTTTTTCAGTAATTGGATAGTTAATATTATTAGTTAGTGTATTGCATGAGGCAAACAGAAAGGTTATAAAAAAAAGATTTTTTTTCATAGTTTTAATTTTTATCTCTTTAATAATAGTTTATTAATATTTTTTATCAATCCAGGACCTTCATAAATAAATCCTGTATAGAGTTGAACTAAATCAGCGCCACTCTCAAATTTTTCAATTGCATCTTGAGGACTCATAACACCACCAACTCCAATAATAGGGAAATTATCACCTAGTTTTTTCCTTAAATAAGAAATGATTAAGTTACTTTTTTCTTTAAGTAACATTCCGCTTAAACCTCCAGTTTCCTCTTTATATTTTGACACAAGTCCATCTCTAGACGTAGTAGTATTTGTAGCAATGACTCCGTCTATATTTAAATCTATAACAAGTTGAATAATATCATCAAGCTGCGTATTATCTAAATCGGGAGAAATCTTCAATAACATTGGCTTAGGTTTTGTCATTTTATTATTAGCATTAATTAATTTTTTTAAAAAAGGTCCTAATAAACTCTTATCATGAAAATCCCTTAAACCTTTAGTATTTGGGGAACTAATATTAATTGCAAAATAGTCGACGTATTTATTCAAACCATTTAAACATTTTAAGTAATCTTTATAAGCATCCTCATTTTTAGTAAAAAAATTTTTACCAATATTTGCTCCAATTATAATATTTCTTTTTTTATCAAGATTTCTAACAACCTTATCAAGTCCTTTATTGTTAAATCCTAATCTATTAATTATGGATTTATCTTCCACAAGTCTAAAAATTCTTTTTTTTGGATTACCTGGCTGAGGGACAGGTGTTACTGTACCAATTTCAATAAATCCAAATCCAAAATTTGAAAATTCATTATAGCACTCTGCATTTTTATCAAATCCAGCAGCTAAACCAATTGGATTTTTAAAATTTAGTCCTAGAAGTTTTCTTTCTAGATTTATGTCATTTAAGCAAAAAAACTTTTTTATAATTAAACTAGCAAATGGAATTCTATTTATCAACTTAATGGAGTATACAGAGAATTCATGAATTTGTTCAGCATCAAAGAAGAAAAGAATTTTTCTTATTAGGCTATACATTAGGATTTGATGTTTGATGAAAGTTCTAGAGAAATTGCTGATTTTTCAATTTTTAATTTACCAGCCATTGTCTCTATAATACATGTGTTACTTTTTGCATCAAATTCAGTTATTCTAGCATGAACTCCTGATTTAGTTATAATTCTGTCACCTCTCTTGAGGTTATTTAGGAACTTTTTTTCTTTACTATTTCTTCGAACTGAAGGAATAATAATAAAAAATAAAAAGACTAAAGCTATAAGTAAAAGATAAGGAAATTGAGATTCCATAATTAATTATTTTTTGGTTCAACAAGTGCTTGTATCCTTAAAAATACACTTCCAGAGGGTACATTAGCAAATACTTTAATTAATTTTGATTGTAAATTAGGCATATTAGTTGAATCGAAATTAATTTCTATTTCACCAGATTCACCTGGTTTAATTGGAATATTTCTAGGATAACTAGGTATAGTACAACCACAACTTCCAACCGCATGAGAAATTAATAAATCATTCTTACCAGTATTTGTAAACTCAAAAACAGCTTCAACGATATCCCCCTCTTGAATTTCTCCAAAATCATGCAGGATACTATTAAATGCTATCTCAGTAAGATTAGATTCAACCTGATTTATTAATTTATTATCAGAGTGATTTGTATTTTGTTTTGATTCATCGCAAGAGATAAACAAGAATAGAAAAACTAATAATAGTGAAATACACTTATGGATTTTCATTATATTTTTTAATAAAATTAGCAAAATTATGTTATCAAACCTCTACCAGTTTTAACAATTAGACCCTGCTTTATAAAATCTTTAACAACGCTATCAATAACACCATTAACAAACTTCCCTGAAACCGGAGTTGAAAATTCTTTTACAATTTCAATATATTCATTGATTGTTACTTTTATAGGAATTGTTTGGAAGTATATCAACTCTGCAATTGAAGTAATCAGAATTATATAATCAATTTGCGCAATTCTTTCAGAATCCCAATTAGGTGTTCTACCCTCAATGTTTGATTTTAGATAATCAAAATTTTCTAAAGTCTTGTTTAAGAGTTCCTGACCAAAACTAATTTCATCTTCATAGTCAATAAGAGAAGGCAGATGAAATGAATTTAGATTTTCTACATCAATTTTTTCAATATTTTTTATTAAATATGAGTTTACATAAGGGAAGTCATTTACCCAATTTATATTTTGTTCCTCAATAAAATCATAAAGTAAACTTGACTCTAAAATTATCTCAGAATAGCATTTTATCAAAAATTCAAGTTTTGACTCATCATCATCTTTTTTTGTATTCAAGAATATATTGTTTAGCTCAATGATTTTATCCTTGATCTCTATAATGTAATTTTGATTGAGATCCCAATTAATAATTTGACCTCTTTTAAATTTGATAGAATTTAGTTTTGTGAAAAAAAAGAAGTATTTATTATTGGTTATGTAAGGACATGAAAATTTTTGTGATTCAATATTATTGAAGAATAAGTGAATCTCTTTTAAATAATCAATCATACAATAAAAGAGATCTAAGGTGGACGATGAGGTTCTTTTAAGATAGCTTTTTAAATCTTTTTTTTTAATTAATTCATGAGAGTTTGAGTATACTGACTGAATAACAAGTGTTCGGATATGTCTTCTATTTAACATTTGTAAAGAACTGATACAAAATTATATAATTCTAACTCATATTAAAATTATTAGTGCTTATAAATTCTATATTTGTTTGGTTTTATGAAAGAACTTAAGAGATTAAACAGTTTTTTATTAAAGTATAAAGGCAGGTTAGCTGTTGGCCTAATTATAACAATAGTTGCAAGGCTATTTTCCCTAGTTACTCCCAGACTTGTTGGAGACTCTATGACAACAATAGAGAACTATCTTAATCTTGAAACAATATCCTCAGAAGAATTAAGAGAAGTTCTTTTAACTAATATTTTATTGATTATTGCTGCTTCACTGATATCTGGGTTTTTTACTTTTTTGATGAGGCAAACTATAATCAATGTATCTAGATATATTGAATATGATGTTAAAAATCAAATTTTTGCTCATTACCAATCTCTAGATCAAACATTTTATAAAAAAAATCGCACAGGTGATCTAATGAATAGAATAAGTGAGGATGTAAGTAAGGTAAGAATGTATTACGGTCCTGTAATAATGTATGGAACTAATGCAATTGTACTGTTTTTAGTAATTATTACTTATATGTATAGTGTAGCTCCTCAGCTTACTGTTTACAGTTTAATTCCTCTACCAATCTTATCAATTTTTATTTATAAAATAAGTAATCTTATAAATTTAAAAAGTACAAAAGTCCAAGAGAGTTTGTCAGATCTTTCTTCATATTCACAAGAAAGCTTCAGCGGAATTTCTATTCTAAAGTCTTTTAACCTGCAAAGAAAAATATTTGATAAGTTTAATAATTTTGCTTTGACGAGTTACAGGAATAATCTGAGTCTTGCTAAAATTCAAGCCTGGTTTTTTCCAATTATTCTCTTTTTAATTGGCCTTAGCAACTTAATTGTAATCTACATTGGTGGTAGAGAGTTTATTAATGGAAATATTGAGATAGGGGTTATAGCAGAGTTTATTATATACGTAAACATGCTAACATGGCCAGTAACTCTAGTTGGCTGGGTTACATCCATAGTTAAACAAGCTGAAGCCTCTCAAAAAAGAATTAATGAATTTTTAGATTCAAAATCATCACTTGAAGATGGTCATCTTTCAATAAAGGATAGAAATTCAAAAAATATCATTTTTAAAAATGTAACATTCACATATCAAAGAACAGGCATTAAAGTTTTTGATTCATTTAACCTAGAAATCGAGGAAGGTAAGACACTTGGAATTATAGGAAAGGTTGGATCTGGAAAAACAACATTATTAGATCTTTTATCTAGAGTATACGATCCAGAAAAAGGCTCAATATTATATAATAATAAAGACATTAAATCATTCAAAATAAATAATTTAAGGGGGCTTTTTAGCTATGTTCCTCAAAACAATTTTTTATTCTCAGATAGTATCTATAAAAATATTCAGTTTGGAAATCCAGACGCTACAAATGAACAAGTTCAAAAAGCTGCAAAACTATCTGAAATTGATTCCGAAATAGATAAATTTGAAAAAGGATATAGAACAATTCTAGGTGAAAGAGGAATCACCTTATCAGGAGGTCAGATTCAAAGAATTTCAATTGCTAGATCACTTATTAAGGATTCTGCACTTTATCTTTTTGATGATTGCTTCTCATCATTAGATACTGATACTGAGGAAAGATTAATAAATAATTTAAAAAATAGGTTGAAAAATAAATCAGTTGTTATAGTAAGCCATAGAGTATCTTGTATAAAACATTCGGATAAAATAATTGTTCTTGAAAATGGTAAAATTATTCAACAGGGTACTCATAAAAATCTAATTAATATGGATGGTTATTACAAAGAGTTGTACAATAAACAAAACTCAGAGATTACTTAAGAGATTTGATTATATTTGATTAAAATTAAATTATGGAAAATCAAAACGAATTTAGTGCTGAAGAAATTTTTTCAAAAGCATTAAGAGCTGGAAGAAGAACTTATTTTTTTGATGTAAGAGAGACTAAGGCTGGAGACTATTATCTAACCATAACTGAAAGTAAAAAATTTACTAATGAAGATGGTACATTTTATTATAAAAAACATAAAATCTATTTATATAAGGAGGACTTTGATGAATTTAAAAATTCATTAAATGATACATGCAACTTTATAATTGATGAAAAAGGATCTGAGGTGATAAGTGAAAAACATGACAAGGATTTTGATTCAAAAAAAGAAAAAGAAAAAGAAGAAGAAAAATCGTCTGATTCTGAAAATACTGATGAAGAAAAAGACATTGCTGATGTTGATTTTGAAAATGACGATCAATAAATTAAAAACCTACTATGAAAAAACTCTTATTACTCTTAATTCCTTCACTTTTTTTAAATGCTCAAGTTGGTCTTGAATATTATCTTGGAGATCTTAGTGAATACAATAAGTCTATACCAACTCCTTTAAGTATTATTGGTCATGAGGTTGGAGAATTCCATATAAGTCATGACAAATTAAGTCATTATATACAGGAGATTTCAAGATCATCTAAAAGAGTTAAACTAATAGATAGAGGTAAATCTTATGAAAATAGAACTTCATGGTTAATGATAATTACTAGCGAGTCAAATCATTCAAGATTAGAGGAAATAAGACAACAACATTTAGAGCTTTCAAATTCTAAAGACAAAGATATTGATGTATCTAATATGCCAATCGTCGTGTATCAGGGGTTTTCAGTTCATGGAGACGAACCTAGTGGATCGAATGCTGCCTTACCCTATATGTATCATCTTCTTGCTAGTGATTCTGATGAAACAAAGGAGTTGTTAGATAATGTAATCATACTTCTAGATGCAAGCTTAAATCCTGATGGATTGCAACGCTTTTCCCAATGGGCTAATAGTAATAAGAATCAAAGCTTAAATCCTGATCCAAACGATAGAGAATACAATCAATATTGGCCTAGAGGTAGGACTAACCACTATTGGTTTGATCTGAATAGAGATTACCTTCCCAATCAACTTGTTGAGACTAACCATAAAATTCAAACTTACACAGAGTGGTTACCAAATATTATGACAGATCATCACGAAATGGGTACAAACTCGACTTTTTTCTTTCAACCTGGTGTTCCTGAAAGAAAAAATCCTCTTATTTCCGATTTAAATCAAGAGCTAACCAGAGAGATTGGAACATATCATGAAGAGGCTCTAAATGAAATAGGTTCTCTTTATTATTCTGAAGAAGACTATGATGATTTCTTTTTTGGTAAGGGATCAACATATCCAGATGCTAATGGAGGTATTGGGATCTTATTTGAGCAAGGTAGCTCAAGAGGTCATATACAAGAGAGTGTAAATGGAATCCTTACATTTCCATTTACTATTAGAAATCAACTTAAAACAGCATTCTCAACAGTTAAAGCTGCAAAAAATATGAGAGTAAAGCTTTTAACTTACATGAAAGAGTTTTTTGATGATCAAATTGAATTGAACCCTAAGTCAAGTGATAATATTGTTTTTGGAAAGCTGAAAGATGAATCTACAGTTTATCATCTTGCAGATATATTAAATACCCATAAAATTAAGTTTAATAAAATATCTGAAGATATTGTTCTAAATGGTAAAAAATTTACAAAGGATAATAGTTTTATAGTTCCAATGAATCAACCTAAGAGGACACTGATAAATGCCATGTTTTATACCCAAACTACATTTCAGGACAGCTTGTTTTATGATGTATCAGCGTGGACATTCCCTTTAGCATTTAATGTTAATTATTCATACACAAATAATCTTAAGAAGTCTAATGTTGCTAATATATTCGCAGAAGAGGTTACGGAAACAATTAAGCCAGTAGGAGATGTAAATTCTAAATCCAATTATGCATATCTATTTGAACCTCATGAATATTATGCTCAGGCTGCAGTATATAGTCTAATTAAGGAAGGAATAAGAATCAAAACTGCCACAAGAAAATTTTCAATTAACGGTAAAGAGTTTGATTATGGAACTTATCTTATTCCTGTTCAAAATCAAAGTATGAATTCTGAGGACATTTACAATAAATTACTTGAAGTATCTAATGAGTATAACATAGACTTTGAATCTCAATCTACTGGAATAACTTCAGGTATTGATCTAGGATCAGATTACTTTATTAATGTAAATAAACCTAAAATTGGATTAGTTGTCGGTGACGGAGTTAGAAGTTATGATGCAGGTGAGATATGGCATTTACTTGACACCAGGTATAATATTCCTATATCTAAACTTGACGTGGATGATATTAAATATATGGATCTTAGCAAATACTCTCATATTATTCTACCAGATTACAGTGGAACGAAGCTAAAGGCAGAACAGCTAAAGAATTATATTAACGGAGGAGGTAATCTTATTGCTTACAGAAACTCTGTAAAATGGGTTTCAAATAATTTAAGTGAAATTGAATTTTTATCCAATGATCTAAAAGCTTCAGGAGTTTCTTTTTCAGATCGAGAAAAATTTTATGGTGCTCAACAAACAGGTGGCGCCATATTTGAATCAAATATTGATAGAAGTCACCCTGTAAATTATGGAATTGAATCTAATACACTACCATTATTTAGAAATTCCAATATTTACATGAGTAAAAGTGAACAAAGCTTTAATAATCCAATATCATACTCATCTAACCCTTTACTAAGTGGTTATATTTCAGAAGAAAATTTATCACTTTTAAAGAATTCTGTACCATTTAAAGTTATTAGAAGCGGAAAAGGTAAGATTATGTTGATGACCGACAATACAAATTTTAGAGCATTTTGGTATGGTTCAAACAGGGTTCTACTTAATATGTTGTTTCACTCTAATATTATGTAGTTAATTTGATACATCATTTAGAAATTTTATTCTGTACAGTCTAAGTTCTTCTTCATCATAATCTCCGTCAAACTCCTCTAGAGCATCTAAAATATCTTCGCTCTCAGATTCTAGGAAGTATTCCTTTAGTTCCTTTTGTTGATCTTCATCAAGTATTTCATCTAAATAGTAGTCGATATCTAATTTTGTTCCAGAGAAAACAATACTTTCAAGTTCAGATAATATTTCAGCAAACTCAATTCCTCTTGACTCACTAATTTCATCTAAAGGTATTTTTTTATCAATATTTTGAATAAGTGAAAGCTTTTTTGAAGATTTTTCACCTGATGTTCTAAGGATAAGATCCTCTGGTTTCTGAATTTGATTCTCCTCAATATATTCTTTTATAAGTTTAATGAAATAATTCCCAAATTTACTAACCTTTCCGTCTCCTACTCCGTTGATATTTTTGAACTCTTCTAATGAAGTCGGATACTTATAGGTCATATCCTCTAAAGAGAATTCTTGAAGAATGGCATATGGTGGTAAGGAACTTTTTTTAGCAATATCTTTTCTAAGTAAAATTAATTTATTCATCAAATTAGTGTCTATTACTCCTGTTTTAAGACTTGTATGATTTCCTACGTCTTCAATACTAAAATCATTATCAACGGAGATATCATATTTGTCAAACTTATTTAAGTATTCTCGTCCATAATTAGTAATTTTCAATGATCCTATATCATTAATATCTCTTATCAATATTCCATCAACAATACAATGTGTTATTAAAGTTTTCCAGAAATTTCTACTAATCACATTTTCTTCTAAAGGCAAGCTGTTGATTAATTCTTTAAATGTGATTTTTTTATCTGACTTAAAAAAATTTGAAACCATAAAATTAAGTTTTTCAATAGCATTAATTTTTTCTTTTGGATTTTTTGAATTATCATCCATTTCTTGATCGTTGTATCTTGTAGAATCATATTTTTCTCCAAAATAACTCAACAAATATTTTCTTCTAGAAATTGAAGATTTAGCAAAGTTTTTAACTTCTTTTAAAAGCATTACAGCAATCTCTCTTTCAGAGGATTTCTTTTTTGACAGTAACTTTTCAAGTTTATTTGCGTCTTCATCTGAGTAGTACATTATACAATGACTTACAACTCCATCTCTTCCAGCTCTCCCTGTTTCCTGATAGTAACCTTCAATACTTTTAGGGACATCATAGTGAATTACAAATCTAACATCAGGTTTGTCAATACCCATTCCAAATGCAATTGTTGCAACTATTATATTACAATCATCTTTAAGGAATTTGTCTTGATTTTCTTCTCTTAATTTTTTTTCTAACCCTGCATGATAAGGTAGACTTTTGATACCGTTTATATTAAGTAATTCAGATAAATCCTCAGTATTTTTCCTTGATAAACAATAGATTATTCCAGATTGATTAGATTTTGACTTTATAAATTTTATCAAATCTAAATCTGTTGTTTGACTTTTACCTCTAACTTCGTAAAATAAGTTTGGCCTATTAAATGATGATTTAAATACTTTTGAATTATTTATTTTTAAATTTTTAATTATGTCATCTTGAACTTTTGGAGTTGCTGTTGCAGTTAGAGCTATTATTTTAATCTTAGGATCAACTTGATCTATAATATCTCTTATTTTTCGATACTCTGGCCTAAAATCATGCCCCCACTCAGAAATACAATGAGCTTCATCTATTGCTAAAAATGAGATTTTTACAGATTTTAAAAATTTAATAGTTTCATTTTTAGATAATGTTTCAGGAGCTATATATAAAAGTTTAGTCTTTTTATTTGTAACATCTTCTTTTACGCTTGTAACCTGTTGCTTTGTTAAAGTTGAATTTAGAACGTTTGCAATAGAATAATCTGTACTATTTGCTCTAATTAAATCAACTTGATTTTTCATAAGAGCAATAAGTGGTGAAATTACAATGGCTGTTCCACTCATCATTAGAGCTGGCAATTGATAACAAAGTGATTTGCCACCACCTGTAGGCATAATAACAAAGGAATCATTTCCTTGAAGAAGATTCTGTATTATAGATTCTTGATGGTTTTTAAATTCATTAAAACCAAAGTATTTCTTTAAACTTAATTTTAAACTATCCAAATTATGGTTGTTTCAAATTTTATAAATTTGTAGTATATATAATTTAAAAAAAATATCCCATTTTGACTAATTCTGAAATAATTAAAAAAACTGCTCTAGATACATTAAATCTTGAATCTAGAGCTATCTCAAATCTCTCAAAAATTATTGATTCTAACTTTTGTGAAATTGTTGAATTATTGATGAATTGTAAGGGGAAGATAATTTTAACGGGAATTGGTAAAAGTGCTATTATTGGAATGAAAATTTCAGCTACTTTGAATTCTACTGGATCAAAATCTATTTTTTTACATCTTGGAGATGCTCTTCATGGAGATATGGGTGTTATTAGTAAAGAAGATATAGTAATTTGTCTATCCAAAAGTGGCGAGTCAAGTGAAATAATATCTCTTTCAAATTACTTGAATAAAGCTCAGATTAAACTTATTGGTATTTCTTGTGTA
>Ga0208878_1000814_pt1 | contig 10686 bp, 5 predicted proteins | sample Knorr_S15_td_Sur_FD_185600 | JGI IMG/M metagenome (GOLD analysis project Ga0208878, IMG submission 185600) | Marine microbial communities from Southern Atlantic Ocean transect - Knorr_S15_td_SurfaceA_ad_5m_LV_A (SPAdes) (version 2) | ecosystem: Environmental > Aquatic > Marine > Oceanic | place...
TTCTAAAAGCCAACAACGTAAATTATGAGAATAGTAAAATTATCAATGAAACTAATAATGAACAAGAGGATCTAGAAAATATACTAGAGTTTGACTAATAAATAATAATGGAGTTATAGTATCATGGCAACAGAAGTAAGACAAAGCGAAACGACAGAGACTCAGAGAGTAGTATCTCCGAGTCCTAACGTCTTGTCAAATGATCAAAAAGAATATTTTATACAACTAATAAAGGATAATCCACCAGAATTTCGAGATGAAATAAAACAGTTAAAGAGTAAATATCCCTCTGAATTGGGTGATGTTCAGCCTGTAAATTTGACAGATTTAAATGATAGTGATTCTGTCAAAATGATCGATCGACTTGATAATTATAAAAAGATAAAAACAGCTGACGTTACCCCCATCTCCTCCACAACAGGAAATCTTGTAGTCGCTGCAGATCCAACCAACGATCGATTTGTAGAAAGAACTGATGCAGCGATGAAGAATTTCTTTAAGACTGCAAGTAAGGTTGATAGTTTTAACCTTGATTATAATACTGAATTACGTAAATTATCAATGATGATAAGTGATTTTTCTCAACCATTTATCGGAAAAATATCAGAATCAGTACAGGAGGGTTTAGTTGGATTTTTGAAGGATAGTATGTCGAGTCAAGCAACTCAAATTTTCACTCAATATGCAGCTGCTCAACTACCATATTCATTAGCACTTAAGGCGGTCACAAGTTTTCAAACTTCCATGATAAGTCCAGCAACGAAAATGTTTAAGGGCTTGGAGTGTTTAGGATCTAAAGTTCATCAGGCAATGGGTAGTGTTATTGACGATCTATTAGCTGCAATGGTAAAAAACATGTTGAATGCACCAATCTGTGCTACCCAACAATTCATAGGTGCATTAGTAAATAAAATTGCAAATGCAATTACTAATGTAGTTGCACCTCTGTTGGCACCTCTTCAAAAAATTCTTTCACCAATCGGAGCAATTTTTGACATCAAGAACAAAGTTATGGCTGGAGTGGATTTTATGAAAAAAGTTGGAAATTTATTTAAGTGTGAACTACCAAAGGCACAAACTTCATCATTCAAGTATTCAATTGACGGATTACTTAAGAAAGATCTTACAGAAAGTCATGATTCATTACTAAATGGGTCTATGAATTCTGCTGCCACAACAAATTCATTCTTAGATGGTGCTGCTGATGGATTGTCAAACTTTGAAAAAACATATGGAAAATGGTCAATATTTGGATCACAAGTAGATGATGGTGAGCATGATAGTGTTTTTACTGGTAATAATTGTTATACTGGTAACAAATTTGCTTGTGGCCCAACACATGTAGATTTCTTTGGTGGAGATGGTGGAAGTGGTGCAAAAGGAAGCGTAATCTTAGGTAACTTCCTTACAAAATTTGATGATGGAGACATATATGGAAGTTTCAAAAAAACTGCACATATAATGGGAGTTAATATTACAGATCCCGGCTCAGGTTATACATCACCTCCCCTTGTGTCATTCGGAGACAATTGTGATCAAGGTTATGGTGGATATGGCACAGCAACTATTGATACAAATCCTGATTCAGACACCTTTGGTCAAGTTACCTCTGTGATAATTACTTCACCCGGTGAAAATTATCCTGTCGATTCAGGACTAACAGTTGATGGTAAGTTTCCAGAGGCATACGTAGATGATCTAATTATTGAAGATCCGGGATCTAATTATAGAGAGGGTGATTTTATTAGTGATGACATCAGACCAGTTATTGATGAAAATGGTAGGGTTACAGCCATTGAAATTATTGAACAAATACCTTATAATGCATTACCAGATATGACCATTAGATCTGAAACTGGTTATGGTGCTGTGATTCGACCCATTATGTCTATAATCAAAACTGATATCGATCCTGTTACTGAGGAAATTGTAGAAAATGGTGCAGTTAGAATAGATACCTCAGTCAGAGATATACGTGGCAGAAGAGTTAAGAAGGCATTTAAAGTGGTACAATGTGTGGGCACTTTCGCTGATAGGACTGTCATTCCTGCTGAAATATCCAGACCAATCATAGAGGATGTTGAACAATCCTCTACATCAACACCTACCCCAGAGACAAATGTTCCCGACACCACTACAACGAGTCAAACTGACACAAGTACTGATACTTCGACTCCAACAATTAATACATCAAATCAACAAGCGACTGGACAGAGTAACACTCCTCCTCCTTCTAGTCCTCCTAGTGGTGGCGGGTCTTCGGGATCAGGTGGGGGCTACGGATACTAATTATGAGTCAAAAAGAAAGTAGACAACTAGAAATTTTTGGGGGAAAACTCCTATTTGAGACTGGTGCTGAAGACCAGTCAAACGCAGGCCCTGCTGCCTACATTATGGAGTCTCAAACAAAAGACAAACTAAAATACAGTCAGAGTTTTCATGAAGGGAGTGGTTTAGCACGAGTGAGTGCTGACAAGACATTACAAGTTGAATCTGGAGCAAGATCAAATAAAAATGAAGCAGGGTTTGTTTTGAGTGTTCATAATGGTAATTCTATTATTAATAATCAAAATGGTAATATTTCAATTGCAGGTAATAACATTACAATACAAGCACATAATGAATTAGTTTTACAAGCTCCTAAAGTTCGTATTGGTTTTTCCCAACAAGGAAAGACAAGTAGAGTAAATATAATTGGAAGTCAAATATTTTTAGAAGCAGGATCTTTGTGTAAGTTGAGAAATAAAATATTATACAGTAATGTGTTCTCATCATTCGCTGGATCTTTTGTCAGCGTCAATAAATGGTACGAAAGTTTACCCGGATAAATGTCAGATCAAACAGGTCTTTATCAAGACGGAAATTCAGTTTTTGAAAATGTATTCATTCAAGGCACACTAAATGTTGCCACTGCGAATGAAAAACTTGTCGTGCATTCGGATGGGATAACTATTGACACTATCACCACTAATTCTGATGGTAAAACAACATTTACCGGTGATGTTCAAATAAATGGTGACGAATTTTTTATTTCTGATTCGATAAAACATGTTGGTGACACTGATACATTAATCAGTTTTCCTAGCAATGATACCATCAACTTTAGAACCAATGGCACTGAAAGATTTCGCATTGCAGATAATGGCAGTGTAGGAATAAACTCAGCCAGTCCAGCAGCAACACTTGATATACGAGATGCTACAGATACAACTCCTGTTCTATTATTAGGTGGTGGAGGTAATTCCAATGGAGATTTAGCTGTACATAGTGGAGAAATTTTACAATCAGGACATTTTGATAGAGGCACTAGCACTTTTACTGAGAGATTTAGATTTGGAACTCTGGGAGCGTTAGGAATAGGAGGTGCTAATTATGGAACATCAGGTCAAGTTCTAGCAAGTCAAGGTTCTTCTTCACCACCACAATGGGCTGATGCTGTTGTACGACCTGGCCAAATTATTGAAACAGTAGTTGGAGTATGTGACGGTAATGATGTTACGGTGAAATCAGGAACTTATACGTTAGCAAACGTAAACGTTGAACAAGCATTAACTAACACTCATGTAACAATAAGTGGTTCTTCAATTGATTATGCTCCACCAGCAGGGACAACTAGAGTTTGTTATGAATTTTGGGTTTATTTGAAAGATGCTGGATCTGGTAGTGGTTCTAGACCTATCGTTCATTTTAGATCACAATTAAGAAATGCTAGTGATTCTATGACTACTATCAATAACAGTAGGCACACGTGGAGATTTGCACATCAAATTGATCAAATGGATGTTCAAACATGGGTATATAATAAAGTAATTGTAAGTATAGGGCAAGTTTCTACAGAGAGTGTGGCGAATGGAAGACTTGTAAATTGGGATAGTGCGAGGACATTTAGATGGCAGGCTAGAAGATATAGTGCATCATATGGTGGAATCTTGCATGAAACAAATAATTGGGATGGAGCTGGAACTGACATTCGTGTTCGACCTCATGTAAAAATCACCGCTATTGCATAATGGTGATTGACAAAAAGACATATATATGCTAGTATATAAAAAATCGAGGTCTTTCATGAACGATGCATCAGTAGTAAAGACAATTGTAGACATCTGCTCAAGGTCTTTTAAAATCGTAAGTGATGAAGGATATATACAACTGGTGCAATGTGAGTCAGCTCAAGAATTTATGGACGTTCTTGAAGTTGTGAATGATTTTTTAGATGAAGATATGCTGGTCTTTTCTGAAATTATTACGAAACCAAAGAGAAATAGAAAGATCAGAAAGAGAAAAAAAGAAGAAACTGAATAAATAGTCAAAAAGATATGAAAAGGTTTAATAAATTTACGGAGGATGTAGACAAAGTTGCTGCTTTGAAAGCAAAACAAAGGGCAACTGTCGATAAATTCAAATCATCAGAGACTCCTGTTCAACAAACACCAGAGAGAAAAGTTCATTCCGGTGATGTAGAAACTCAAAATATGATTGACAAAAAACGTGCAGTTGCCAAGGCAGCAGCAAGAAAAGCAGAAATCCGTGCTGAAATCCAGAAGGAAAAACAGGATAAATAGATCATAGACAGATTTTGTATTTAAGCGATGCCACTTAATAAGTTAGAGAATTTTATAAAGAACACTGAGGGAAGGATTCTCTATGTAAATCCAAATGACTTGGATGCAACAGATAGTATATCAAACCAAGGAAACTCTTTAGCACAACCCTTTAAGACAATCCAGAGGGCTTTGCTGGAGTCTGCTAGATTTTCATATGTAGAAGGAAATAACAACGATTTAATTGAGAAAACAACAATATTACTATTTCCGGGTGATCATGTAGTTGATAATAGGCCTGGATTTGGTATAAAAGTAGTAGGAAATACAGCCAAAGCAGTCGCACCTGATGGTTCAGGTTCAAATGGTGTTGAGTCTGATGCGACAGAAACTTTATCATTAAATTTAACTTCAATATTCGATCTTACTCAAGAAGATAATATTTTATATAAGTTTAATAGTATTAATGGTGGTGTTATCGTTCCTCGTGGTACCTCCCTTGTGGGATTAGATTTAAGAAAGACGAAGATAAAACCAAAATATGTGCCAAATCCAATGGATAGTAGTGTATCTAACACTGCAATCTTTAGAATTACTGGTACATGTTATTTCTGGCAATTCTCAATATTTGATGGTGATGAGTCAGGTGTTGTGTTTACTGACAGTTCTGATTTCAGTGAAGCAAATCGTTCAAAACCTACATTTTCACATCATAAACTTACATGTTTTGAATACGCAGACGGTGTTAATATAGATGATCGTTTTAATTTAACTGATTTAGCGATATATTACAGCAAATTATCAAATGCATTTAATCGTACAGCAAGACCGATTGATCCTGATGATAGATTTCCAACAAGTTCTACAGGAATTGCACCACAAAGACCAGAATTTGAAATCGTTGGAGCATTTGCATCTGACCCGATCACTATCGCATCTATAAGATCTGGTGATGGTACTACACCCACCTCAATCATAACTGTAACTACATCAACAGATCATGGATTAACTACAGGTACACCAATTAAAATAAAAGGTGTGTCAGATTTAAGATATAATTTATCAACGAAGGTACAAAATGTAACTTCTGATAATGTATTTACATATTTACTGCCTTTTGTCCCAGATGATTTAGCTGCATCACCTAGTGCCACTGCTGCGACTGCCACAATTGAAACTGATACAGTATCAGGTGCATCACCATATATTTTCAATATATCTCTTAGATCTGTTTATGGTATGAATGGTATGCATGCCGATGGTGCTAAGGCCACAGGATTCCGTTCAATGGTTGTTGCTCAATTCACTGCTATATCTCTGCAGAAAGATGACCGAGCATTTGTAAAATATGATAAAGAAACTAGACAATATAGAGGTATCACTCCACCCGCATCCCCATCAACTGGATCTGAATTAGCAACACTTTCATCGGCAACTGATGCCTCTGAAGTTTATCATTTAGATTCTGACGCAGTTTATAGAAGGGGATTTGAGACAACTCATATCAAATTATCTAATGATGCGATCATGCAGATCGTTTCAGTTTTTGCGATAGGATTTAATCAACATTTCTTTGCAGACACCGGTGCTGACGCTTCCATTACAAACTCAAACTCAAACTTTGGACAATTTGCGATTGCCTCCGATTCATTTAAAAAAGATGCATTTGCAAAAGATGATGCAGCATACGTATCTCATATACTTGCACCAAAAGAAATTACGTCTCCAGAAACAGATGTTGATTGGCAGAGATTTGATGTCGATAAAACAAAGACTGTAGGTATTTCAAGTCATCTTTACTTATTTGGATTTGATACACTTGATAATTCACCACCAACTGTAATTCAAGGATATCGTGTTGGAGCCGCTTCAAGTGATAGAGTATTTGTTGATTTCACAAATACAAATGCTCCTGCTGGAACTGGTGTCAAGGAAGCAACTATCAGAATGACTGATTTACCAGTGGGCACAGGAAGAACTGGTAATACATCGAGTATCAAGCATTATAAAGTAAATTCAGGGCCAACTAACAATACTTTTGTAATAGGTGAACACAAATTAAGCACAGGTGAAAAGGTTAGAATTTTAAGTGATTCTGGTGATCTACCAGAAAATTTAGAAGATAATACAATATATTTTGCAATTGTAGTCGCAGGATCACCAAGTAATCAAATAAAATTAGCATCATCAAAAACTAATGCTGATTTAGGAGTTCCTTTAATTGTTCATGGTGGTACAAAATTAAGAATTGAAAGTCGTGTATCAGATAAGTCAGCTGGTGATATTGGATCACCTTTACAATTTGATAGCACCAATTCCAATTGGTATTTACAAACAAATAGAGATAATGGTATTTTTAGCACGATTGACACTTTAGGAGTCACTGGAGCTTCAGGACTTGGATTGAACACTCCCGTATCATTCATTAAAAGAACACCTGATGAAAGATCATTAGACGAAAAAATATTTAAACTTAGAGTAGTTGTACCAAAAGAGAGTAGAAACGCAAAGAATCCAGAAGAGGGATTTATTATTCAAGAAACAAGTTCAACAGGAATTAGATCTGATATATCAGTAGTGTTGCAAAATATTGATAATAATGACTTTGACTATAAACGTAATTATAGATTTATTAGCACTTGTTCAGAATTATCTGATACTGTAACTATGGTATCTGTTGCACCTCATGATCTTAAAGTTGGTGAAAGAATTTTTGTTAGAAATTGTAAAGATGATGATGTAAACGGAACATCTACAGGTGTATTTGACAAAGGTTATAATGGTTCATTTATTGTTGAGTCAATTGTTGATGACAAAACATTTACATATAACGCTCAAGATACAGAGGGTGTAGTTCATTCAATCGGTAACTTTACCAGTGATACAACATCTGATGCAGCAAGAACAACAACATTACCTAGATTTGAAAGAAATGATAGTAAGAGTAATTTTTATATCTATCGAAATGAAACAATAAGTCCTTACATTAAGGATACTCAAGATGGTATCTATCATCTATTCGTTTTAAATGCTGATAATACTGTCTCAGAGGAATTTACAAACTTTAAGTTCAGTCAAAATGTTGAGGATCTATATCCACAATTAGATAGAGACAATAATAATTCTAATCCACCAGCAGCAGTTTCTTTTGCAAAAAGAGCTCCACTTGGAGATGTATCTACTGATGACTTAAGAAAGAGTATAACAAGGGAAACCAGCGACAAAATTCTTCAAGATATTGGATATGGTAAAATTATTACTGGTGTTTCAACTTCATTCTCTTCAGGAAATGTTGGTGTTGCAACAATTACTTTTGATAGACCTCATGGATATGGTGCTGCCAAACATGCTGCTTCCATATCAGCTGCTGGTGCAAATCTAACAAACGGAACATTTCATGGTATCAAACTCTTTAATTCAGATGGCACTACATGGGATGGTGCAAGATGTTCAGTTGTAATATCAGGTGGACAAGTAGGAGTTGTAACCATCACTGAGGGTGGATCTGGATATGTGGCAGAAACACTTGTCATTGATAGACAGTTTATTGGTGGAAGTTCCGGCACAACTGCTGCTAATATTACAATTACTAATGCAAACGGTTCTTCAGGTATTTCTACAAATATTGGAGATGCATTACAGGTATCTGGTATTGGAACTGCACCTGATGGATTATATCGAATAGAGTCAATACCATCAACTACACAAGTATCAGTTGCTCTAACCGCAACCTCTCCAAGACCAATTGTAGGGCAGTTTGCAGTAAACGTAGCTCCACCTATTGAGATATCATCTGAAACATTTAGTACAGATACGACAACATTTAATACGACATTAGGTCATGGACTTATCAGTGGTCAAAAATTTAAAGTAACAGATGCTAATAATCAAAATCTTGGATCTTTCATAGTTAAAACGAAAGTAACTAATACACAATTTACTGCTGTAACCACAGTTGATCTTGGAACTCCTAAATTTATCATTGTCGATGGAGTTGCCTCTGCCACACCATTATCTGATAAGGAGAATGAGAACGTTGGTTCAAGAGGATTAAGTTTCTATGATGGAGATTACTTCTTCTTAGGGGCAGATTCAAATGCAGGTAATTTGGATGAAATAGTTGTAAATTTACCAAACAGTGGAGCAAACGCAGGTATCAGAGCGAGATTCCCAATTGGATCTTATTTGCAGGCCGGTGATGAGATAATGAGAGTAAAGAGTACCACTATAACTGGTACTAACACAATCAAAGTCATCAGATCTGTTCTAGGAACACCACAACAAACACATTTAAGTGGAGATCCAGTAAGAAAGATAGTTCCAAAAGCAATCGAGTTCCGTAGACCATCAATTATTCGTGCTTCAGGTCATACATTTGAGTATCTTGGATTCGGGCCTGGTAACTACTCTACTGCTTTACCACAGGTTCAGGTCAGAACACTATCAGAACGTGAAGAGTTCCTAGTACAATCACAAGAGAGATCATGTGGTACTGTTGTGTACACTGGTATGAATAATAGGGGTGACTTCTTTATTGGTAATAAGAGAGTTAGTTCTGCAACTGGTCAGGAGAGAACATTTGACGCACCACTTGCAACTGTAACTGGTGAAGATCCATCAAGATTATCTGTAATCTTTGATGAAGTTATTATTAAAGAAAGACTCGTTGTTGAAGGTGGTAAATCAAACACAATTCTATCACAGTTTGACGGCCCAGTAACGTTCAACAAGTTAGTCAAAATCAATGAAGATCTAACTGTCAATGGTATTATGAAGTTGACTAATACCTTTGAAATAACAGATACTACAGATTCGCATAGTAAAGACACTGGTTCATTAGTCCTTGAAGGTGGTGTTGGTATTGAGAAGAATCTTAATGTTGGTGGTACCTTTCAAGTAAGTATGGGATCTACCTTTAATGATTTGAATGTAGTTGGTATAACAACATTAGCTGGTCTAGTATTCTTCGAGAATGGTATTGTTGTTAATAATATAGGTATTGCATCTAACACTTCTGGGCAAAATATTATTAACGGAATTGCTGGTGGTGATTTAGTATTAAAAGCAGACTCTAATACTGTACAAGTAGATTCAAATCTAACCGTTGATGGTTCGATAGTTGCCACTCAGTTAACCGTAGATCAAACTGTTTTAAATGGTAATACTTTAGAAACTACAAGTGGTAATAATAATCTTACACTACAAGCTCATGGCACTGGTATAGTTGATGTTAATGATACTTTAGAAGTTACTGGTTTTAAATTTAATGGCGATTCAGAGACTTATGATAGTGTAGTAACAAGTATATCACCTGCTCCAGCAAATCACGATAAACTTGTATCAGCAAAAGCAGTAAATGAAGCTATTTTAGCGATTGACACAACCTTAAAGATTTCAGACGGAAGCAATACAAGTGATGTAGACCTAAGTGCCGGTGACACTCTTATATTTGAAAGCACAGGTAATGAGGTTGAAACCACTGTAAGTTCTGATAAGGTTAAATTTGGTTTACCCACGAACGTGACTGTTCAAGGTGTTCTTGGTGCTGAACAATTAAATGTAAATGAGATACAACTTGATAACTCGACCATAACTTGTACAGGCACCACTGACAATAAAGAAGATTTACTCTTAACGACATCTGAAACTGATGGAGAAATAAGAATTGGTGTCGGTAACGGTACTGATGAACCAAGAAATTTAAGAGTATATGGTAATATCCTTGCAAGGGGCACTGGTAACGACTTTGATCAGTTAGATGTAGATAACATTACATTAGATGTTGATACGATCTCCACTAAGAATGATGATAATCTAAGACTTCAAGCAGATGGTACTAGACGTGTAATAGTTGGTGCTAATAATGTTCTTCAAGTTAATAATAATTTAGAAGTTACTGGAACTTCTACATTTAGTAGTGCACTTGATATTAATTCCACCATTAATGTATCAGGAAACGCAACATTCGATGATCTTAGAATTGATGGTAATGCTGCTGGTGGCGGTAGTGGAAACCAAGGTGTTAAAATTGAAAATATAACACCTGACTCACAGGGTGCTAGGCATCATATTAGAATACTTCCTAAAAATAATGGTGATGTCTATATCGGAGATGGTGATACAAATGATTTAATCGCAGAGGGAG
>Ga0208878_1000841_pt1 | contig 10538 bp, 10 predicted proteins | sample Knorr_S15_td_Sur_FD_185600 | JGI IMG/M metagenome (GOLD analysis project Ga0208878, IMG submission 185600) | Marine microbial communities from Southern Atlantic Ocean transect - Knorr_S15_td_SurfaceA_ad_5m_LV_A (SPAdes) (version 2) | ecosystem: Environmental > Aquatic > Marine > Oceanic | place...
TCTAAAGGTGTGACTATGTTTACCTGTCTTCCAACGATAGAATTCAGTTCCTCATAACTGATATCAACATTGCCTTCAGCCTGAACTCTATCTGATTCTGCCCTATTCAATGCAGCTTTAGCTTCAGCTACATCAATTCTAGAAACTGAGCCAGTATTAAATCTCTCTAATACTGAATCATACTGATTTTTTAGTGCTTTTTCTGTTGCAACTTTTGCATCAAGATTTGCTTTTGCTGATAGTACTTTGAAGTACGCTCTTGTTACTTTGATAATTAATTCTTGCTGCTGATAAGCAAATTGTGCTTCTGCTGCTTCTAAATTTTCTTTAGCTTGTCTATTTAAAAACCATTTATCTAATCTGAAAAGTGGTTGACTTAAATTTAACCCAAATGAGAAAGTATTGTAGCTATTCTGTAATTCTCTTTCCTGGTAATATTCATTCCAATTCGTGCCACCAGTGACTCTTAGCTGAGGCATTAATCCAGATCTAGACTGATTCAAAAATTCTTTTGAAATAGCAAGATCAGCTTTTTTTGAATTAAATTCTGGGTCTTTATCAAGTGCTTCTTCATATATGGAAAGTAAATCATTTGGAAATACAGCAAATGAGAGACTGATGAATATAAGTTTTAGTAAATTTTTCATTCTTTTAAATTAGACAGTATTCTGCAATATAAGTGCAATTTAAACAATGAAAATCTTTTTTTAAGCTTTTTCGACAATAGATATGCATTACAAATGATCAAAAAAAGAATTACAAAAGACGCACTTTTATTAACACTTACTCCAAATAAGTCTTCAACGGTTCAACAAAATATAATTTTCTTTGGGTTTCTATCTGTTTTGTGCATCACATTCGGAATAGGATTTTTTGTTTTGGGGGCAACAATGATTCTTCCATTTGCAGGCTTGGAAATTATGCTTCTTTTCATCATTCTAAGAGTTAATAGAAACTGGCTTAACCAATCAGAAAAAATTTATCTTGATAAACTTTTTGTTAAGTTGGAGAAAGGTAAAAATGATATAACTTTTGACAGGTTTTTAAGTAAGTTTTCTATAGTTGATCACAAAACAAAAAAAAGAGTATTTATTACAGGTAATAATCAAAAAGTTGAAATTGGTTCTTTCCTAAATGAAGAAGAAATTGAAGAATTGATAACTTTATTAAAACAGAAAGTAAGAGATTTAAATTTTTCGTAAATGAAGATCTAATCCTTCATAAAGGGGAATGCCATTACTAAATTTTGGAAAGCTTTCACCTTCAATTAAAGGTTGTAGGTAGTCACGTCCATCTTTGGTTATTCCAAAACCATCACTTGAAATAAAATTTTTAGGCAAAGTTTTTTCTTGATTAGCAATTTCTTTAAGATCTCCTTCAGATATTGTCCACTCATAAGGAGAATTGCTAATCCTTTTAATAATCGGCATGACACCGGATTTTCCTTCAGCTGCAAGTTTCACTGCTGCCTTGCCAACAGCCACAGCTTGTTCAATATCTGTTAATGATGAAATATGCCTTGCACTTCTTTGTAAATAATCTGCAACTGACCAATGGTTTTTTAAATCAAGTTTATCCGTTATGAGTGAAGCAATTTTTGGCGCGAGACCACCAAGCTGACTATGGCCAAATGAATCTGTTTCTGATGATGATGCATAAAGCTCACCATTTTCATTTTTAAGTCCTTCAGAAGCAACAATAACAGAGTAGCCATGTTCAATTACATCTTGTTCAACACCACTTAAGAATTTATCCTCATCAAAATTGACTTCAGGTAGTAAAATTTTATGAACAAGAGTCTGTTCAGAATTATTTGCCAACTCGCCAGCCGCAGCAATCCATCCAGCATGCCTCCCCATTACCTCCAAAACAAAAACTTTGGTTGAAGTGTTGCACATTGATTTAATATCCAAGGAAGCTTCTTTGGCTGAAATACCCACATACTTTGCAACTGAGCCAAAACCTGGACAATTATCAGTTATAGCTAAATCATTATCAATTGTTTTGGGTACAGCAATTGCCTTTAAGTCATACCCATATTTTTCTGCAGCTTTTGCCACTTTAAGACAAGTATCGGCTGAATCATTTCCACCGTTATAAAAAAAATATCCTATTTGTAATTTTTCTAGTTGATTAAATAAATTTTTATAAAAAACCTTATCTTCGAGGCTAGGCAGCTTATATCTGCATGATCCAAAGATACCTCCTGGCAAATCTAAAAGATTTTCAAGGGGTTTTTTTGTTTTACTAAGATCGTATAGTTCGCCATCAAGCAAACCAACTATGCCGTTTTTTGATGCATAAATATCCGATTCTAAAAAATTCTTTTTAAATTTTGATATAACACCGTAGGCAGAACAATTTATTACAGAAGTGACTCCACCTGATTGCGCATAGAATGCATTTTTCATCACAGTTATCTTATACTCCATTTAATACAACTAAAAGTATGAAAATTTTTTTCCTTGGAATTTCTGGCACATTTATGGGTAACCTTGCTCAAATTGCTAATTTCATGGGTCATGAAGTTGTTGGTTGCGATAATAAGGTTTATCCACCAATGTCAGATGAATTGAACTCAAGAGGTATAAATTTTTTTCAAGGTTATGAAGAAAAAAATATTGTTGATGCTGATATCTATGTGATAGGAAATGCTATTTCAAAACATAATAGTCTTCTGAAAGAGATTTTACGGCTTGAAAAAAAGATTATTTCAGGGCCTGAATGGCTATACAATAATGTACTCAAAGATAAAAAAGTTATTGCTGTATCAGGCACTCACGGAAAGACAACTGTAACTTCTATGATTGCCCAAGCGCTTTTAGATAACAATTTTAATCCAAATTATTTAATTGCAGGCATTCCAAATAATTTGGAAAAATCATGGAATATTAGCAGTGATGAAGTATTTATTATTGAGGCAGATGAATACGATACTTGTTATTTTGATAAGCGACCTAAATTCTTTCATTATCAGCCTAGCGTCTTAATGATTAATAATATTGAGTTTGATCATGCGGATATATATGAAAATATTGAAATGATTGAGAAAAATTTTTTTGAACTAATAAAGACAATGCCAACAAATTCAAAAGTTTACATAAACGAAAAAAAGGTAAGAAAATGTTTCAAAAATATTTTGAATGAAGAGAAGTTTAAAACAAATTTACAATTTTTCTCTCTAAATGCATCAAATATCCATGAAGAAAATAAACTTTTAGCAGCTCATACACTAGAAGGTTTAATTCCAAAAGAAAAAACTCTTAGTGTTTTAGGTGACTACAAAGGCGTTAAAAGGAGATTTGAAACTATTTTTGATGATAAGAATTTTAAGTTAATTGATGATTTTGCTCATCATCCAACAGCTATTGAAGAAACTATAAAAATGACAAGAGAACAAACTGATAATTTAACGCTTATAGTTGAATTGGGGTCAAATTCCATGAAAAGAGGAGTCCATGATGAAAGATTATTAAAAATCTTTGGAAATCAAGAAACATTTATTATCAATGCTTCTACAGAGCAAGAAAAAATTTTCTCTGATCATGCAAAAAAGTTAACCAATGATGATGTCGTAAAAATTTGTTCAAAAGATAAAGAAAAGAAAACTATCTTGATGTGTGGAAATAGGAATTTCCAAGGGTTTCAAAAGCTTATTCTAAATGAGCTAATTAAATGATTATAATTTCTATAGATGTCATCAATACCTAAGTCTTCAAAAGAAATCGTAAAAAGTTGCAAAAGTTCTTTAGATGAATTGAAAGCTCTAAATGTATGCTCTTTTGAGGTTGAAGAAATTTCATCATTTACTTCGTTTATTATTGTTGCATCTGGAACTTCTAGCAGACATATACAGTCCATAGCAGATAAGGTCATTGAAAATTTGAAAAATAAAAAGATTGAAATTTTAGGCATAGAGGGCACAGAATCAAAAGATTGGATCCTTATAGATGCTGGTGAGGTTGTTATTAATATTATGTCTGAAGATTCAAGAGAACATTACGATCTTGAAGCTTTATGGGATAGAAAAGCAAAATGAAAATTTTTTTATTCTACATAACACAAAATAAAACAAAAAATGCCGATGAATTTGAAGAGCACTATTTAAAAAAAATCAAGAAAAATATGAGACTTGAAATTATTGGCATTACAAATAAAAAAAAATTTAGCTCCAAAGAGCAACAGATCAAATATGAAGGAAATCTCATAAAACAAAAAATTGGTAAAGAAAAATATATTTGTTTTGATAAACATGGTGAGAAAGTCACATCAGAGAGGTTTGCTGATATGGTTTACAAAACAAATAAAAATATTAATTTAATTGTTGGTGGTGCCTTCGGTCTATCAAATGATGTTAAAGAAAATGCATCTAAAATAATTTCGTTTTCAGACATGGAATTCTCTCATGAGGTTTTTCGAGTAATGCTTTTAGAACAAGTTTACAGGGCACATTGTATATTTAATCATCACCCATATCATCAAAATTGAAAGGTAACAAAATACAAATTTATCAAACTAGAACTAATATCTTAATAGGTCTTTTTGTTTTGATCCTAACACTAGTTACAGCTAGATTCTTTTATTTACAAATTGTTAAAGGTAATGAATTAAAAGAGCTGAGAGAGAGGAATATAAATGCTTTTGAGTATATTTATCCAAAACGAGGGAGAATTCTCTCTGAGGATGGAATTGTATTAGCAGAAGACAGAAAAGTATTTTCGCTAGCAGTAGATATTGAACAAAAACCTAGCGAACAATCAATAAAAAAACTTGCAAACTTATTCCCTGACAAGATAGAAGTCGAAAACTTAAAACTTAAAGTTGGAAACTCTATTAAGTTCAGAAGACCCGAAACAATTATCGAAAGACTTACACAGAAAGACCTCGCAAAGTATTTGGTTGGAGGTACAGATATTACAGGATTTTCTGTGGTCGAAGGCTATGAGAGACAATATAATTCACATCCTTCAATTTTTCATGTTTTAGGACATATGGGATATATCAACAATAGTGATGTTCAATATTTTTTACCAAGGATAAGTGAATATAATTCAAAAATTTGGAAAAAAGTTGGAAAATCTGGAATTGAAAGGGTTTATGAAGAAAGTTTGCAAGGCCAGCATGGCAAAAGATTTTTTCAAAGAAATGCTAGGGGAGACAGAAAAGTCATCACAGATATTGCTCCATTCAAGGAAGGTGAAGACCTATCCATCTCAATAAACTTTGCAGCACAAAAACTCGCTTATGAGTTAATGAATGAGAGAAAAGGCTCTATAGTAGTTATTGATTTGGAAGATTTCAGCATACCTGTTGCAATTAGTACGCCATCTATTAGTGCTAATGATCTTAGAGATATTTCATCATCACAATATCAAGATCTCTTGAATGATCCAACAAGACCATTATTTAACAGAGCTTTTATGGGCTTATATCCACCCGCATCAGCAATAAAACCCCTTCTAACTATATTTGCATTGAATAATGAATACACAAATTGGACTGAGACAATTTTAGATGATGGCTTTTTTAGGTTTGAGGAAGAAGAAAGGGTTTTCAATGCTTGGCGTGAGGGAGGCCATGGCCTAACTGACTTAGAAAAAGCATTAGTTGAAAGTTCGAACCCTTTTTTCATGAATTTGTCCATAAGATATGAAAAAGATTTATTTGTTGAATTCTTAAAATCTTCTAGTTTTGGATCCAAGCTCTGTGAGGATTGTTATCCACATCAATTTAGTCCTTTGATCAATGACGACTGGAAATACAAAAATTTTGGAAAAGAGCTTTATAAAGGTGACTTCATAAATTTAGGAGTTGGACAAGGTTATATGTTGACAACCCCTCTGCATTTAGCATTAATCTCAGCAATATTAGCTAATAGAGGTGAGTATGAATTACCATATTTGGTTTTAAAGAAACAAAATAAGTTATCTATAAAAGAAGATTTAAGTGAAGAAGATTGGAATAAGCTTCACTCTGCATTAATCAACGTTGTCTATTCAAAAAATGGTACTGGATACAGAATTAATGCAGGTGAATTAAACCTTGCTGGAAAAAGTGGAACTGCACAAGTAGTAGATATTGATTCTAGAGAAGAATACGATGAAGTAAGGGCTAATCCATTGCTCAGAGATCATGCAATTTTTATTGGTTTTGCTCCATACGATAATCCCAGATACTCAATTGCTGTAATAGTCGAAAATGGTGAGAGTGGTGGAAGAGTAGCTGGACCAATAGCTAAAAAAGTTTTAGAGGAATTATTAAATGACTTTTAATTTAAGGAATTCTATTATTTTTTTGTCGTTGGCAATAATAATCTTAATGGGTTCACTTACAATTTATTCTGTAACTTCTATTGATGTTGATAGTTTTTTACGTTTTCTATTAATAAATATTTTTGTCATTCTATTTGTTGTTCTTTTATTTAATCAGATCAATTTGAATAGAATATTCTCTTTTGGTTGGCTCCTATTCTTATTAAATATTCTTTTGGTCTTAAGTGTTGAGGTTTTTGGAAAAGAAATAAATGGATCTAAAAGATGGCTTGATTTTGGTTTCCTAAGTTTACAGCCGTCTGAATTTATGAAGATTACCTATGCTCTTTTTGTAACTCAATATTTAAGGTTCTATAATTTTAAATTTTCAAAATTAAGGTCCATTTTTTTATTATCTGTTTTATTTATTTCAGCCCTACCAATAATTGCTCAACCGGACTTAGGTACAGGACTTGTTTATGTAATCCTTGGGCTAATGTTTCTATTTATATGCGGAATGCACAGATTTTACTTCATAACAATGGGAGTTTTTGCAGTTCTTTTTTCGCCTTTAATTTATACATTTGGCTTAACCGCCTATCAAAAAGGGAGAATCATGAGCTGGTTCTCCTCAGATCAGTCATTATCAGAGAAATGGAATATTCTTCAGTCAGAAATAAGTATTGGCTCGGGGGGTCTTGCCGGTGAAGGCTTTTTAAATAGCAAACAAAATGAGTTTAATTTTTTGCCTGAAGCAGATACCGATTTTATTTTTTCTATATATGCAGAACAATTTGGCTTTATTGGTGTATTTTTAATTCTAATACTATTAGGTTGTTTCATAGTCATGACAACATTTTTGACAATGACTGAAAAACGTTTGACTAGTGATTTGTCTCCTTATTACATTGGCACATATTGTACTTTTGTAATAGGGTTTAGCTTTTTATTGAATATATTAATGGTGAGTGGAATGATTCCAGTTGTGGGACTACCATTACCTTTTTTTACTAAAGGTGGTTCGTCTTTATTATGTTTTTCTATAATGCTAGGATTAATTTTTACTTCGAGAGAATTTTTAAAATAATGCGTATATTGCTACTTTTCTTAATAATTTCTTTTGCACATTCAGATATTTTAGAGCGAGACGATGTTCAAAATTTTATTAAGTTTGCTGTAGATAACTCGGAACTTACTCAAGCAGAAATTGAAAGTTATCTTATTAAAGCTAAAGCCTCTAAAAAAGCTCAAACTGCTCGACAGAATCAACCAGAAGTTAAGGCCACTTGGGATAGATATAGAAATAGATATCTAACATTTTCTAGAATTAATAATGGTGTAAAATTCGTCGAAGAAAATTTTGAGATATTAGAATCAGTTGAAAAAGACTTTGGTGTTTCAAAATTCTATGTAGCTTCAATAATTGGTTGTGAGACAAATTATGGTAGTTTTTTGGGCACATATAATCCTCTAGATACAATTTTTACGCGAGCTTTTGAGCCTAAAAATTCATTTTGGCAACAAGAATTGATCGAATTATTTATCTTATCCAAAAAATATAACCTTGATCCAAAGGCTATAAAAAGCTCATGGTCTGGTGCTTTAGGTTTAGGACAATTTATTCCCTCAAGCTACAACAATTATGGTGTTGATTATGACAGTGATGGTATTGTTGATATGTATAATTCAAAAAAAGATGGAATAGCCAGTGTTGCTAATTATTTAAAAGAGAATGGTTGGAAATCTGGTAATTATGTTGTTTCAGAGGTGAGCGTAGGTGAAAAATATGAAAAACTACAAGACCAAGCTATATCCGAGCTCGAACTACCCTTTAACCTTAATAATTTCAAAACTAGAATCACAGCAAATGAATTACTAAATGAGGGCTTTGAGTTTGAAGGTAAATTTAATGAAAAAATCTCTCCCTTACTAGTTTATGAGCAAGGAAAAACAAAGTTATATTTAGGATTTGATAACTTTAGAGTAATAACTAAGTATAATCGTAGTAGCAAATATGCATTGGCAGTGCACCAACTTGCATTAGAAATTTCAAAGAGATTTGATGATTAAGATAAAAATAAATTTACTTTTATTACTGACTCTTGCGGTTAATGCAGCTATTCCAAATCCACCAGATCTTGGAGTTGGAAGCTATGTATTATATGAGCCTAATACAAAAAAAGTTTTAGTTAGTTTTAATTCAGATGAACCAGTTCAACCAGCCAGCTTAACAAAACTAATGACTAGTTATGTTATTGCTGATTATATTAAAGAAGATTTTATCAGTTTAGACGATACACCAAAAATATCTATTAAAGCTTGGAAAACTGAGGGCTCAAGAATGTTTATACGTGAAGGAACTAAAGTACCTGTTTCAGAATTAATTAAAGGGATGATTATTCAATCTGGAAATGATGCCAGTGTAGCTCTTGCAGAACATGCTGCAGGAAGTGAAGAAAATTTTGTATATTTGATGAATGAGTATGCATCTCAACTCGGTATGTCAAATTCTTCCTTCAATAATGCATCTGGTCTTCCTGATCCATTGAATGTAACTTCAGCTTATGATTTAGCCTTGGTAACATCAGCACTTATCAAAGATTTCCCAGAGCACTACAAACTTTACTCAGAAAAATCTTATACATACGCAGGTATTAAACAACCTAACCGAAATAGACTCTTATGGAGAAGTGATATTTTTGATGGAGCTAAAACAGGTTATCACTCTCAGGCTGGATATTGTCTCGTTGGCTCAGCTACTCGAGGTGATATGCGACTAGTAGCAGTTATCCTTGGTAGCGAAGATGACAAAAGATTTAATGACGTCTCTGCGTTAATGGATTATGGATTTAGACACTTTACAACTGAAAAATTATTTTCAAAACTTGAGACTTATAAAGAATTAAATGTTATAGCTGGTGTCGAAAAAAGCGTCTCGGTCGGTGTAACCGAGGACATAGTACTTACTTTGCAAAAAAATAAAAGAGATGATTTAAGTTTTGAATTATCTCTAAACACCCAAGTGCTTGCCCCAATAAATGCTATGGATAAAGCAGGCACCATCAAAATCATTGATGATGAAAATAATGTCATTGCTGAATCTGATCTAGTTTATTTAAATTCTGTTGAAGAATTAGGTTTTTTTCAGAGATTATTTGCAATTTTTTGGAACTGGATTAAATCACTATTTAATTAAGCTGAGAGGCTTAACACGATATCTTTTAACCCATTCCATGGATCACCCTTCAAGACTCCTTTAAATTTTCTATCAACAATATTTATTTTGTTAATCAGGGTTTCTATTTTTTTTGGAGCAATTCTGGAAGTAATTTTTTGGTACCATTGGATTTGATTTTCCCAGATACCAAGGGATCTTATATTTTTTCCCTCTAAAGCATGTTTAATTGCATTTATGTCACGAGATAATATCCAGATAAGTAATGCTACAGAGTTTCTATCATTTATCCTCATTGATTCAATTACAGATAAAGCTGAAGTTGTATCTTTTTTACTTATATATTCAATCAACTTATAGTTATTTTTATCTCCTTTATTTGAGAATACTTCCATCGCCATTTGCTCATCATCAATTTTTGAAATTTTTAAAATTTCTAAATCATTTAATAAAGAGGAAAAATTACCTTCATACATTTCAAGGAATACTTGAATATTCTCTTTATTATTGAGATAGGCAGGTAGGTTAGCTTCTAAAAAACTCTTAATTTCTGATTCATAAGGGGGGAAACAATCAATAAAAATTGCATCGCCTCCAAAATTAACTATCAATTCTTTTTCAATAACTTTTTTGGTAAGACTTAAAACCTCAACTATCAGAATATTTTCAGTTTCATATTTAATAATTTTTTGAAATTTTGAAATTAGCTCTTTATTTAACCTATTTTTACTTAATGAGATGAAAATAACCTTTTTTTCATTGAATAAACTATTTGTCATTAGTGATTGATCCAATAAAGAAGCAAAATTATCATCATCTAGGTCTAAGTATATTTTTTCTAGCAACTGTAAATCTTGATGATTTAGACAATGTTGTTTCGATTTATAACAGAGTGCATGTTCATCACCAAATATGAAAAACTTTACTGATTTTTGATTAGGTTGAGCTAAAAAATTTATCGCTTTTATAGATTTATTCGACATAGTTATTTATTGATTTGCAAACATCAGAAATCAGTAAATTTTTGATTTCTTTTTTTTCTGAATCTGCCATATTGCTTGAAATATAGTTTGTTGTATTTAGGCGCATTGACTCAAGTTTTATATCTTCAA
>Ga0208878_1000846_pt1 | contig 10493 bp, 8 predicted proteins | sample Knorr_S15_td_Sur_FD_185600 | JGI IMG/M metagenome (GOLD analysis project Ga0208878, IMG submission 185600) | Marine microbial communities from Southern Atlantic Ocean transect - Knorr_S15_td_SurfaceA_ad_5m_LV_A (SPAdes) (version 2) | ecosystem: Environmental > Aquatic > Marine > Oceanic | place...
AGGAGTAGATAAAGCTGTTCTTTCTATTGATAAAGACAGAACAGTCTGCGAAACGATTAAAAAGATAGTAATGGACTTTGGGGATCAATATCAATTCGCATTTGCTAACGGTGGAGATCAAAATAACGATACGATTCCAGAAAAACCGATTTGTGAGCAACTTGGCGTAATGCTAATTGATGGATTGGGTGATAAAATTCAATCTTCAAGTTGGCTATTAAATAAAAACTAAAAAATCAGTAATGATTTGTATTAAAGCTGATATTCCGGATGAAATTTGTAAAATTAATGATGAATTAAAAGCCATTTATCATAGTAGTGATACTGTTTGTATTTGGGTATTTAAATCCATGGAAGATAGAAATAAGTTTATGCAGGAAACCATTGGGATGGCAAAAAAAGAAAGAGAAAATTACTATAATTTGTTTTATTCTTCTACGTAACTTTTAAACTACCTCAGTACTACTTTTCTTTCTGCGTCTAATCTCAATAGAATAGCAATCATCAGAGTAAAAGCCAAAACAGCTGATCCTCCTTTACTAAAAAATGGCAATGGAATCCCAATTACTGGAGCTAATCCGATAACCATACCTATATTAATCATGAAATGAAAAAATAAAATACTGGTAACGCAGTAGCCATAAATTCTAGTAAACCTACTTCTTTGTCGTTCAGCAATCATAATCATCCTGATAAGTATGGCTGCGTATAAAAGGATAAATACAAAGCAACCCATAAAGCCCCATTCTTCTGCCAAAACACAAAAGATGAAGTCTGTGTTTTGCTCAGGAACATGTTTAAACTTATCATTACTTAATGTCCCTCTAAGATATCCTTTGCCGAAAGTTTCTCCAGAACCAATTGCCGATAAGGCCTGGTAGATGTTATACCCATCACCTTTTCTGTCTTCTTTAATACCAAACATAATCTGGAATCTATTTCTGTGCCGTTCCTTGAACATGTTGTCATAGACAAAACTTACTGATAAAGTGATACAGATACCCACCACGCTAACTACTGCAAGGCGCACGAATTTTTCTCTCCTATATCTTGGTAAAATAAAATATCTAATAATAAAGAATGCCGCAGTAAAACCGAGAAGTAAAATGAAACCAAAAAATAGATTTCCAGAAATTTCTATTCCAAAAATAGTTATGTATAATGCTGAAGCTTTGAAAAACACACCTGTAACTGCAATTAAAACTGCAAAAAGACCAATTAACAAAATATTACCAGAAAGTCCCTCTCGATATAAAACAAAAACAAAGCCAATGAATACCAGCATAGTCCCAGGATCGGGTTGAATCATTATTAGCAAAGCCGGAATCACCACCAGCGATGCAGCTATAATTCTATTTTTAATATTTTGTGTCCTCACATTTATTAGACTTAAATACCTAGCAAAAGCTAGACTACACCCTAGCTTTGCAAACTCTGAGGGTTGAATGGAAAATCCACCAAATTGAAACCAGGATTTTGCCCCTTTAATGGCTGGCATGAACATTACTATAATCAACAACACAATAACTACAGAGTATATGATATAGGAGCTGTTTTGAATAAAATTTCCCTCAATTAATAAAATTAAAGTTCCTAATAATACCGAAATTATTATCCAAATCATTTGCTTTCCATAACTATGAGACCAGAAGGAATTATCTTGTTCATAGCCTAAAAAACTACTAGAATAAATAGTGAAATAACCAAATGCTATTAAGCTAATACATAAAACCAACAGGTATTTATCAATATTCTTCCATATGGATAAGTTTCTATATATCAAAACGTGAAATCTGTATTAGAGTGAAGTATTGTGGCTTCTTTAATATTATTCATTTTTTTAACACCATTTTTACTTAGATATCCTTTTAAATAGTATTCCATCATTACACTTGAAATTGGAGCAGCCCACTTGCTACCCCAGGTACCGTATTCCACGTATACTGAAATCGCAATTTTAGGGTCTGCTTTTGGTGCAAAAGCAATAAAAACAGAGTGATCATTAAATGTTTTATTTTCCACTGTTCCTGTTTTACCACAAACACTAATACTGTCTATTTGTGCACTTCTTCCAGTACCGCTTTCAACAACAAGTTGCATAGCATCAATTACTGTTTGAAAATGTGATGAATCTACACAGGTTTTTTGCTTAAATGAAAAATTATTTTGAATATTTTCTCTACCAATTTTTTTGACCAAATGTGGTACATAATAATAGCCTTTATTGGCAATAATAGCGGCAAGATTAGCCATTTGAATAGGTGAGACCCCTATTTCACCTTCTCCAATGCTGTTAGAATAAATAGTACTAAAAGCCCATCTCTTTTTCCCATACCATTTATCATAAAATTCAACATTGGGCACAAAGCCTCCTTTTTCTTCAGGTACATCAACTCCCAAAGGTTTTCCAAAACCAAATGTTTTCACCATTTCCTCCCATTTTTGTAGCCCTTTTCTACTTTCTTCAAAGTAATTATCAAATCTTTTGGATAAAATCAATCTTTTGTAAACTTCCAAAAAATAAGGGTTACAACTATGCTTTATGGCTTTCTTAAGTGAAGTTGGTTCTTCGTGGTAGTGACAACCAATTTTATTTTTATTACATACAATTGAAGTATTTTTATGGATTACACCCGTTTGTAATGCAATTAGGCTTTGAACCAATTTAAAAATAGATCCGGGCCTGTAATTATCATTGTAAACAGGCCTATTAATGAGAGGCTTTAAGCTATCGTTGGATTTTAATTTGGTATAAGATTCGACAAATTTTTTGCCAGTTAAAATAGATGGATCATAACTTGGAGAAGACACCATACAAAGAATCTCACCTGTATTAGGCTCAATTGCTACTATAGATCCGATTTTATTTATCATTAACTCTTCCCCCAATTTTTGCAAGCTCGCATCAATTGTGGTATAAATATCTTTCCCTGGTGTTGCAGGATTCTTATCTATGGTTTCCACTTTATTCCCTGCGTAATCTCTTAAGTAATTTGCATCACCTCTTTCGCCTCTTAATTCTTTTTCATATACATTTTCAATTCCTGTAATTCCAATAAAATCATTTTTTGAATAAAATAAATCTCCTTGAGTCTTTAACTTATCTAATTGAATTTGACTAATTCTTCTAATGTAGCCTAATAAGTGAGCTCCTGTTTTTAATGGATATCCCCTGTCCGTTTTTGACTTACCTTGAACAGCCTCCACCTTTGACAATAAAGGAGCAATTTTAGCAAAATCTTCTTTGCTTAGAGATTCAAACATTACAGAAGATTTGTATGGCACGTTATATCCTGTAGACGCTAATTGAATTTTTTCTCTTAATTCTTCTTTTGAAATTTGAAAGATATCACAAATTATACTTGAATCTTTTTCTTTGACCTTAACAGGAAGTATATAAATGTCATAGACATTTTCCGCCCCTACTAATAACTCTTTATTCCGATCATATATAAATCCTCTAGGAGGCTGCAAGTTTTCTTTTATGAAGCTAATTTGCTCAGCTCTTTTGGACCACTCTTTGTCAATAACTTGAATATAGAGTAACCTTAATGAAAAAATCAAGCTGATAGCAATGATTACTAAGATGATCACCCACCTTCTATTTTGATACGGATCCATCTATTTATTAGAATTAAAAATAAATTCAAACAAAATCAATATGGCTAAAGCAAATATGGAATTAACAAGGGCTTTGCTTAATAAAGAGAATAAATGAACAAACGAAAACTGCTCAACTAAGTAAAATAAAGCATGGTGAAAAAAAGTACAACACCATAATAAAACAAATACCTTAGTATACCAATATTGAAAAGATTCAACTCAATATTATCATCGAAATCTTCTCTAGCAGAAATTAAATTTAAAATTCGAGACCTTAAAAACGTAACTAAAAGCAACACACTTATATTTAGACCAATTGTATTTCTAAACACATCAACTAAAAACCCTACGATAAATGCAAAAATTAATAGTTCAGTTACTGTAGTTTCTAGTTTTCTTTTAAAAATAACATATGAAAAAATAAGAGGTGTAAAGAAAGATGAATAAGTTCCTAGATCAATTACATCTATTACAAATAACTGAAAAAAAAGTAACCCTATTACCCAGTAAATATGTTGAAAAGAATTACTCATTTTTTTGAATTTCAATCATTTCAGACCTAAGGTTATTTTTAACCACAAAACCCACATGAATATTTGAAAAATCTTCTATAAGTTCTATGGTTATTACCTTTTTTTGAGCTTCTTGATCTTTCTCAATTTTCAATACCTTACCAACTGGAATTTGGCTAGGAAAAATACCATCAGAACCTGTTGTAGTAAACAAATCATTTAAATTTACTTTTGCGTATATAGGAATATTATTTATGGTGGCTGTTCTGTAGTCATTAATGCCCTTTTCCCAGCTTAAATCCCCCCAAGAGTTTGATGCGTTATGAATAACTGATAATTTAAAATCAGCATTAATTACAGGAAGTACGTTTGCGTAATGCGCAGATACATTTACAACCCTTCCAATTATTCCTTTTGTCCCTTTAAACCCCATCTCAGTTTCAATGCCATTAATGCTGCCCTTATTAATTAAAATGTGATTTTCAGAAAATTTGAATTGTGATTGAATAATGGTGGCTTCTTGAAATTTAAAGGCTTTTACAAACAGGCTATCGCCAGACTTGACAAAGTTTTTTCCTAATAAAATCTCCTTATTCAGTAGCATTTCTTTTAAAAATGCATTTTCATCTGCCAATTGCTTGTTTATTTCGGACAAATTGAAATAAGAGTCAATTTTGTTTTTCCAATTCCACACCGTGGAAGTGATAAAATTACTAGAACTTATGTAGGTACTGTGATGGTAGGTGTTTTTCCAGCTAAACAGAAAACTGATGGCAATAAATTCTAAAAACAGAAAGAACAGAAGATTTCTATATTTCTGAATTAATAGAATTAGATTCCTCATATAAAATCAAGTTTATCCCTTAATCAGAAATTGAAATTTATCGATATTTTTTAGAGCTATCCCAGTTCCTCTAGCCACTGCTCTTAACGGATCTTCAGCTATGTGTACTGGCAATTTAGTCTTTTTAGAAATCCTTTTATCTAATCCGCGTAGCATGGAACCCCCACCAGCTAAATAAATGCCAGTTTTATAAATATCAGCAGAAAGCTCAGGTGGTGTCATCTCTAATGCACTTAAAATAGCTTCTTCAATTTTAGAAATGGATTTATCAAGTGCATGCGCAATTTCTTTAAAAGACACGTATATCTCTTTAGGAATACCTGTCATTAAATCTCTTCCTCTAACAGCATAGTCTTGAGGAGGATTTTCAAGGGTGTCTATGGCTGCACCAACCTCTATTTTGATTTGTTCAGCTGTTCTTTCACCAATCAAAATATTGTGCTGTCTTCTCATGTACTCTTCAATATCACTTGTAAAATCATCACCAGCAACTCTAATGGACTTATCGCACACAATTCCTCCTAAAGCAATTACTGCAATCTCAGAAGTCCCACCCCCAATGTCAATAATCATATTTCCCATTGGCTCTTCTACATCTACTCCGATTCCAATAGCTGCAGCCATAGGTTCATGAATTAAGTAAACTTCCTTTCCTCCGGCATGTTCAGCCGAATCTTGTACTGCTCTTTTTTCTACTTCTGTAATTCCTGATGGGATGCAAATAACCATCCTCATGGAAGGCTGAATAAATTTAGATCCCCCTTTCATCATCTTGATCATACCGCGGATCATATGCTCTGCGGCTTGAAAATCAGCAATTACTCCATCTTTCAATGGACGGATAGTTTTTATATTTTCATGAGTCTTTCCATGCATTTGCTGCGCTTTTCTACCAATAGCAATCACTTTAGCAGTAGTTCTATCCATAGCCACTATAGACGGTTCGTCAACTACCACTTTATCGTTATGAATAATAAGTGTATTAGCTGTTCCCAAATCAACTGCTATTTCCTGCGTAAATACATTGAATATTCCCATAAAAAATTAATGTTTAAAGTGTCTAACACCTGTAAAAACCATAGCCAAATTATTTTCATCACAATAATCAATTGATAATTGGTCTTTCAATGAACCACCTGGCTGAATAACAGCGTTTATGCCCTCATTTCCTGCAATTTCCACACAATCTGGAAATGGGAAAAAAGCATCCGATGCCATTACCGCACCATTAAGATCAAACCCAAAAGATTTAGCTTTTTGTATAGCCTGCTTCAATGCATCTACTCTTGATGTTTGACCTGTACCACTTGAAAGCAATTGTTGGTCCTTGGCTAACACAATAGTATTGGATTTAGTGTGTTTTACCAATTTATTTGCAAAAAATAAATCGCCTAATTGACTTTTAGTTGGATTTTTTTTGGTTTTAGCCTCAAATGTGCTGATTTCTTCGATTGAGCTGTCTCTTTCTTGAATTAAATTTCCGTTTAAACATGATCTCGAAATTAAACCCTCAAAACGACTCATTTTTTGTTTCAGAATTATTCTGTTCTTTTTTGACTTTAATAATTCTAATGCATCCTCACTAAAGGATGGGGCAATTACGATCTCACAAAATAACTTATTAATTTCTTCAGCAGTTTGAAAATCAATGATTCTATTTGCAATTAAGACTCCGCCAAAAGCGGATATTGGATCTGATTCAAGTGCAGACTTATAGGCATCAAGAAGTGTTTCTCTGGAAGCAAATCCACATGCATTATTATGTTTAAGTATTCCAAAAGTAGCAGAGCTATCATCAAAGTCAGCCATCAACATGACTGCAGCATCGATATCTAACAAATTATTGTAAGAAATAGCCTTTCCGTGCAACTGATTGAAAACATCATTCAAATCTCCCTGAAACCAACCTTTTTGATGAGGATTTTCACCATACCTTAATGCTTTTTTTTCAGTCTCAGGAGACAGATATTGATTAATAGATGAGTCATATTTAGTAGTTAATTTAAAACCTAAATACGCGAACTTCTTACGTTCGTCTAGTGATGTTTTTGGACCATTTTTTGAAATAATATCTACTAATGTTTTGTAATCACTTTTGTGGGAAATAACAGTGACATCCTCATAATTTTTGGCAGCGGCTCTTATTAGAGAAACTCCACCAATATCTATTTTTTCAATAATATCATGGTGTGAAGCTCCTGACGAAACTGTTTTTTCAAATGGGTATAAATCCACAACAACCAAATCTATTTCGGGAATTTCAAATTCATTTAATTGTTTGCCATCTTCCTGATTTTCCCTTCTGCTAAGTATACCTCCAAAAACTTTAGGATGTAATGTTTTTACTCTTCCACCTAAAATGGATGGATAACTTGTTATATCTTCCACTGGGGTAACAGAAACGCCCAAAGATTCGATATACTTTTGGGTTCCTCCGGTAGAAATTATTTGGACATCATGTTGACTTAACGCTAATACTAATTCATCTAGTCCGTCTTTTGAAAAAACGGAAATAAGTGCGGTTTTAATTTGTTTTTGTTCTGACAATTTAAATTATTTATAATGATGGCAATTTTAAAAAGAATCTTTCTAATAAATTACAGATAAATTAAGATGTTTAAAAAAAATAGAAAATTGTTTACAATTATTCTTTACGTAATCTTTTATATAGCCTAATTCCAAGAAATAAAGAAATACCAAAAAGGATAAATCCAATAGTGCCATAGAACCCATCCAATTGATCTCTCAATACAATAACGAAAGTAATAATTACCAAGAATAACGTAGCCACTTCATTCCAAACTCGCATTTGAATTCCCGTATACAAAGACACACCTTTTTTTTGATCCAAATGGATTTTATGACATATAATGTGGTAAATAACTAGTAAAAAAACAAATCCTAATTTTACATGCATATATGGCTCATATAGTAAATAATTGTACTGTTTGGAAAACAAAGTAATTGATCCGAATAAAAGAGTTAATACTAAAGATGGCCAAGAAATAATGTACCATAATCTGCTTTGCATGAGTAGGTATTGTTTTTGAAAAACAAATGCAAGTTCACCATGATTTTTTTCAGATTCCGCATGATAAACGAACAACCTTACCATGTAAAAAAGACCAGCAAACCAGCTTACCATGAAAATGAGATGTAATGCTTTTGTATATCCTATCCAATTTACCATCTAAAGAATTTTAAATTAAAGTTTAAAAATACTTAACGAAAAGTAATTTTCATATGTGATTATTCAATTGTATATTCGCAAACTTTATTAAAAACTACTAATGGCAATTATAGGAAAAATTAGGGAAAGATCGGGCTTGTTAGTCACAATGGTAGGTCTTGGACTCGTATTATTTATTTTTACCCCTCTTTTCGATGGAACAATCCCATGGTTTTCAAACCAAAATGCAAATATTGGATTGTTTAATAACAATGAAATTGATTCTAAAACTTGGGGTTATTATCAAATAGAAAATGTAGCCTCCAGAAACTTCCCAAATGCAAACGAGGATGAAATTAAATTCAGAGCATGGTATCAAATGATATCCGATACTATTTACAACATTGAGTTAAGAAAATTAGGAATTGGAGTAACCAGCTCAGAGTTAAATGAAGGTATCCTAAATAGTCAAAATCCACTACCCTCACAATTCAAAGAGCAATTTGTAGAAAATGGGGTTTTTAATCAAGAAAGATTTGGAGAAGAAGTTTTTGAATTAAGAAAAAGATTACAAAATGAACCAGATCCAAATTATATTTTAAATATCAAAAATAATTTTGAAATACCCCTGCAATTCGATAGAAAACTAGCCAAGTACAGATCAATGCTAAAATATGGCTTACTAGGAACCGTGCAAGAAGGAAAGAAGTTAAACTTTGAAGATAATGCTGTGGCTAACATCGATTATATTTTTGTGGATTACAATCAAATTCCAGACAGTATAGCAGTAATAACAGATGAAGATCGTAAAAATTACTTTAATAGTCACCGATATGAAAAGAAATGGAAACAAGAAAATGATGTTTCGGTTTACGATTATGTGGTAATTAAGTTTGAACCTTCACAGGAAGATATTGAATATTATACGTCATCTATGGAGTCATTAAAAACAAGTTTTAAAAATGCAGATGATGATTCTGTGTTTGTTGCAGAAAATGCTGAATCGCCAATATTTATCGAATCTCAATATGGGCCAAGGCCATCTGGAATATTCAGCGACCAACCTTACAGAGGAGGTAGATTTTCCTCATTTATAGACATACAAATTGATGAAGCATCTGAAGGAGATGTAATAGGTCCATTTGTACACCAAGATAAAGTTAATTTGGTTAAGATTTACGAAACTACTGAAGAAGAACAAGCTAAAGTCAGGCATATTCTGATTACATCCAAAGAAGGAGATGAAGATGACGCAGCTAACAAAAGATTAGCAGATAGCATCCTATACGCTGTAAAAAGAGATTCTAGCAAATTTACTGAGCTAGTTCAAAAATATTCCGATGATCCTGGTTCTGTTCCTAACGGAGGGGTTTATTCTTGGTTCCCAAAAGGTCAAATGGTTCCAGAATTTGAAAATTTCAGCTTTGAAAAAAGAATTGGATCAACGGGTGTAGTAAGAACAAATTATGGCTTCCACGTTATCCAAGTTTTGGGAAGAAAAATAGGAACACAGAAAAAAATAGCTATTGTGGATGAATCCATCATGGCTAGTTCAAGCACACAAGATTATTTCTATGATTCCATAGCAGTAAACTTTTATATGAATGCAGATACAGCTGGCTTGAGAGCTGCTGCTGATGATTATGGATATGAAGTAAGATCTTCAGGTGATGTGCCATTAACGTATTTTAAAAATAATAACTTTAAATATCTAAAAAGAACAAGCCAGAACAATCTCTATGGACCAGTAGACTTAAATAGAAAATTATTTATAGCAAAATGGGCTTTTAATAGTGAAATTGGCGATATCATGGAGCCTGATTTTATTTCTCATAACCAAATAGTAATTGCTCAATTAACGGAAAAAATTGAAGGAGAAAATGATCAATTTAAAAATATTAAAGGATTAATGGAGCCTTCTGTCATAAATAAAAAGAAAGCTGATTTCTTTAAAACAAATACTAATATTAGTAACAGCTCTAACATAGACTCAATTGCTGCATCCTTAGGATATGCGTTACAAACAAATAGTGTAAAATACAGTGATATAAATATTGGAAATAACCAAAATACTTTACCAGAGCCCAAGGTAATTGCCAACATATTTAATTTAACTCCTAATGAATATGAAGATATATATAATAAAAATAGAAAAAACTTTATTATCAGATTTGAAATAGGTATATCTCAACTAATCATCAAAAATGGTTTTGATATTGCAGCATTATATATTTGTGATATTAAAAAACACAAAACGGGGGATACTTGGTACAATAACAATTACTTTGGAACAACTATAAATCCTTTGGAAACTATGTTTATTAAAAAAAATAGAGTTAAAGTATTTAAACTTCCAGTTCACTCA
>Ga0208878_1000864_pt1 | contig 10409 bp, 8 predicted proteins | sample Knorr_S15_td_Sur_FD_185600 | JGI IMG/M metagenome (GOLD analysis project Ga0208878, IMG submission 185600) | Marine microbial communities from Southern Atlantic Ocean transect - Knorr_S15_td_SurfaceA_ad_5m_LV_A (SPAdes) (version 2) | ecosystem: Environmental > Aquatic > Marine > Oceanic | place...
CGATCAATATTGAGATGATAATTCCAATTTTATAAAAATTTGGAAAATTCAATAAATTTATATCTTCCCCTGGTAATGGTAAATGAAAAAATGAAATGGTAAATAAAAGTAATGATGTTATTACACCTAAAATAATTGTTGTACCCATGCTTAGGAATGTTGAGGAAACAATTGCTGGTATCACAAGTAAGAAAGAGAAAGGATTAAAAATTCCTCCTGTCAAATAAAGAAGAGCGCTTAATTGTATCAAATCATATAAAAGGAAAGGAGCAGCATAAAAATCTTTCAGTTGATTTATTTTAATCCCAAATTGAAGATATAAATTTGTTACTAGTCCAAATGAAATGATCAGATAACTTTCTATTATTGGGAAGGGTAAATTTAAGTAATAAAAAACTATGCTAATTGCTAAAATTTGACCAATAATGGCAATATACCTTAAAATTGTTAATGTGTTTTTATCTAAACTTAGGTTCTCTTTTGTTCGAAAAAGAGTTGATAAATTCATGATTTTTTAAATATCTAAATTTGTGACTTCCAAAGCATTATTAGTAATGAAGTCTTTTCTTGGTGCCACTTCATCGCCCATTAAAACCTCAATCATTTTTTGATCTTCTTTAGACTTATCTTTAGTCCCTTTAGTATATTGAACTCTTAACATTGTTCTATTTTCAGGATTTAGCGTTGTTTCCCAAAGTTCTTCGGGGTTCATTTCACCTAACCCTTTAAATCTTTGAATAGATAATTTTTCTTTCTGTTCTTGGAGAAACTTTTTGTACTCACTAGAACCTTTTTTTATTTTTTTATTAAATTTTGCTGACTCTAAAATATAATCTTCTAAATTTTTTTCATCTTTTATGTATATGCTCTTATTAGCTTTTGTAACTTTAAAAAGAGGTGGTTGCGCTAAATATATATGACCATTTTCTATTAATTGATTAAAAGGATGATTATTAAAAAAAGTAAGTAGTAATGTTCTGATATGAGAGCCGTCAACATCTGCATCGGTCATTATAACAATTTTATCATACCTTAAATTTTCAATGTTAAAATCTTTTGATCCCGTACCTAGTGCATTAATTAAAGTTACTATTTCGCTTGAGGACATCATTTTGGATAATGCCTTGGTGGATTGATCTTCTCCATTTTTTTTTCCATTAACAAAAGTATTTAAAATTTTTCCTCTTAATGGTAATACAGCTTGAAATTCACGAACTCTACCTTGTTTGGCTGAACCACCGGCAGAGTCACCCTCAACTATAAATAATTCTGTACCCTCTCTTTTTTGAATTTGACAGTCAGCAAGTTTTCCAGGAAGTCCGGATAGTTCAAAAGTTCCTTTTCGTCTAACGCTATCTCTAGCTTTCCTTGCTAGATCTCTTGCCATGGCAGCTTGAGTAATTTTTTCTATTACTGTTTTAGCTGTTGAAGGATTTTGATCAAACCAAGTTGATACTTTCTCTCCAATAATATGCTCAACAATATTACGAATCTCTGAAGATACTAATTTATCTTTTGTTTGAGATGAAAATTTTGGATCAGGCATTTTTATTGATAATACTGCGGTCAGTCCTTCTTTTATATCTTCTCCAGATAAGGAAACTTTATTTTTTTTGTTATTTCTATCATTTGAATATTTATTTATTACTCTAGTTAGAGCACTTCTAAATCCTAATAAATGTGTTCCTCCATCTTTTTGAGGGATGTTATTCGTAAAAGGTAACACTTCTTCAGAATAACCAGCGTTCCATTCGAAAGAGCACTCTACAATTACATTATTCTTTGTAGATGTAACAAAAACAGGTTTTTTAAATACTTCTTTCTCATTTTTATTTACTAATTTAGGTTTCTTGTTATTTATATGTCTTACAAATTCAATAATTCCTCCGTCATATTTATGCGCAAATTCTTTGCTTTTTTTTCCTGAGTTATCTATTAAAGTAATAGAAATACCTTTGTTTAAAAAAGCGAGTTCTCTAATTCTTTTATCTAATATTGAAGAGCTAAATTTTATAGAAGAAAAAATTTCTTTTGAAGGCAAGAAAGTTATCCTGGTACCCTTTTTTTTTGTTTTTCCAATATGTTTTAAAGGTTTAAGAGAGTTGCCGTCTTTAAATTTAATTTCATATTCCTTACCTTCTCTAAATATTTTAAGATCTAGTTTTTCTGAAAGAGCATTAACTACTGAAACTCCAACACCATGCAAACCGCCTGATACTTTATATGAATCGTGGTCAAATTTACCACCAGCGTGTAATTGTGTCATTATTACCTCTGCTGCTGATATTTTCTCACCCTTATGAATATCTACTGGTATACCTCTTCCATCATCTTCGACCGTCACAGTATTATCATCATTAATTGTAACTTCTATATTTTTACAATGACCGGCTAAAGCCTCGTCAATAGAGTTATCCAGAACTTCAAATACCATGTGATGCAAACCTGAGCCATCGTCAGTATCGCCAATATACATTCCAGGTCTTTTTCTGACAGCATCAAGACCTTTAAGAACTTTTATTGAGTCAGCACCATAGTTTTGATGATTATTTAATTGAGAGTTTTTTGGCATCTTTATTTTTTTTGAAAGAAAAAATATATCATTTTTTGGATACAATATAAAACCACATACTTGTTCAGTGTTCTAAAATCATTAAATACCAAGGGTTTTAGGGCAAAAATTAAAAAAAATTCTAAATTTTACAAAATTTAAATTTTCATCGGCATTATTACAAAATAACTATTCTTATCGGACATGTCTTCGATTAAAACAGGTGAAATTGAGTCTTTTAAATTTATTTTTAAATCTTTATTTTCTATTTCTGATGCAATATCAATTAAATATTTTGAATTAAAACTTATATTCAAATTTTCTGAACTAAAATTAGCTTGAATTTTCTCATTTCCATCTCCTGAATTTGCACTGTTTACAGAAAGTTGCAAATTATCCTTGTTCACTAATAGTTTAACCCCCTCTTTTCTATCAATAGAGACTGTAGTAACTCTCTCTATAGAGTTAATAAATTCTTTTGTAGATACCAATAAAGTTTTATCATTATTTGTTGGAACCACTTTCTTGTAATCTGGGAACTTTCCATCAATTACCTTGGAAATAAGTTTAATATTTCCTAAGGTAAACTTTATTTTATTTTCACTTATACTCATTGAAAGCTTATCTGATGTTTCAGCTAATAAATTACAAAGCTGATATACTGCTTTTCTTGGTAGTATTACAGATTTAAAATCATTAGTTTCGTTAATCTCTAGACTACTTGATGATAATCTATGACTATCAGTTGCTACCGCAGTTAAAAAACTTCTACCATTTGCCTCAGTTAAGTGTAAGTAAATTCCGTTTAAATAATGTCTTGTATCATCATTTGATATAGAGATCTTTGTTTTATTAAGCAGTTTTACAAATTTTTTACTGTCCAGCAATATTTCTTGTCCTTCAAATTCATCATCAAATGTTGGAAAGTTGTCTGTGGGTAAACACAAAAGATTAAAATCTGCGTTTTCACTCTTTAAACTTAATTTATTCTCTGATTTTAGGTCAAACTTCAACTCTGAATTTGATGAAATCTTTCTTAGGATATCATATAAAATAGCAGCAGATGTAGTGGTACTGCCTTCATTAATTATTTTTACGTCATTTAATTCATCGTAAAAAATTACATCTAAATCTGTTGCTACAATTGTTAATTTTTTGTTTTTTAATTGTAGTAAAACATTTGACAAAATTGGAAGTGTATTTTTTTTTTCTACTACTCCTTGTACAAAATTTAATGATTTTAATAGTATGTCTCTTTTGATTTCAAACTGCATTTCCTATTGATCTATTAAAAGACTTTTAATCTGATTAATATTTTTTTTCATTTCATCGTCTTGCTCAGAGAGCCTAGAAATAGTTTTAACTGCATGTATCACTGTTGTATGATCGCGATTAGCAAACCTCCTTCCTATTTCAGGTAAGGATCTAGTAGTCATTTTTTTTGACAAGTACATAGCAATTTGTCGAGGTCTTGCTAAAGGTCTGGACCTTCTCTGAGAAAGCATTTCACTTAAGCTTATATTAAAATAATTTGATACAATATTTTGTATTTTATCTACAGTGATTATTTTTGTTTGGCTAAAAACATCTTTTAAAATATTTTTGCAGTCACTAGTAGTGAGTATTTTATTATGTACTCTACTAAAGGCGATTACTCTGTTTAAGACACCAATTAGTTCTCTTATATTAGTTTTACACTCAGCAGCAACATAATCAATGACCTCATCGCTTATATTTATGTTTTCTTTAAATTGATTTTGAATATCTTCAATTTTTCGTTTTATAATATTTTTCTTTAATTCTAAATCTGGTGACTCTATATCGACGACTAATCCTCCAGCCAGTCTAGATTTTATCCGGTCTTGGATCCTATCTAATTTCATTGGAGCTCTGTCAGAAGAAATAATAATTTGCGATCCTTTATCCATTAAACTGTTAAATGTATGAAAAAATTCTTCTTGGAGGCTTTCTTTGCCACTAATAAATTGAATATCATCAATGATAAAAACCGAAGATTTCCTAAAAAAATCTTTAAAATTTACCATATCATTTTTCTTTATCGATTTGATAAAGTGGTACATAAATCTCTCAGCTGAAATAAACATTACATTATTATCATTTTGAAGCTCCAATCCTATGGCATTTAAGAGATGGGTTTTACCTAATCCAACTCCTCCACAAACATATAGTGGATTATATCTCGAAACATGTTCACAAACCTTTTTAGAATATGAAAATGCAATGTCATTACTTTTGCCTCTAATAAAATTTTCAAAATTTAATTTAGGATTTAATCTATTATAATTTAAAATTGAGTCTTTAATTTCTGTTACTTTATTAAGCTCATCTATTTTAATTATTTCTTGATTTTGTTTATTTTCCTCAACTATTTTAAATTCTATACGTGTTAAACTGAGTTTAAAACTTTTTACCTGCTCTAGAATTTTATCTAAATATCTTGAAACAATCCAATCTCTAAAAAATCTTGTTGGTACACCAAGAATTAAATAGTCATTATATTCTTTAATAAGTGTGATTTTTTGAAGCCAACTATTATAAATTTCACTTCCAAAAGTTTTCTTAAATGAGTTTTGTATATCGTCCCAAATTAACGTTTTTTCTTCTTCTGAAGTATAAACGTTTTGTTTTTTTATTTTATTGTCCATGAAATTAATTCTTAAGAGATTCCTATAAACTCTTTTTGTAAAATATTTGCAACTATTTACAGGTTGTAATTAAAAATAAAATTTGTTTTGGGTTGTAAACTTAACGTTGAGATAGAAAAAAATTTCTACAACTTTTAAAAGAAACTATATTTTGATTTTAAAATTTTAAAAATCTAAATATAGAAATTTTTTTTACTATCAACTAAAGGTTTAAAGTTATTTTATTTTTTTTGAAACTTTAGAAATTTTTCGTGCAGCTGTCTTTTTATTGATAACACCAGATTTAGCAACCTGCATTAGAATTGATTGAAATTTTGAAAAAAAAGTTTTTGCTTTTGCCTTGTCTTTCGATTTAAGCAGCAAATCCATTTGTTTTACAGCATGTTTGTATTTGCTTCTTCTAATACGGTTGATTTGAGTTTGTTTCTTAACTCGTCTAACTCGTCTGATTGCTGATTTTGTGTTTGGCATTTTAAAAATCTATATATATGCCTGTAATAATAGGGTCAACTTTATTATTTTTGACAACTTAAACAGTAAAATGAAGACCTGTTTGAGATGATAATACGTATAATTTTTTCCTTACAATCTATGTTAGAACATTTTTCACCCTCTCTAGCGTATGCTTTAAAATGCTGTTGAAATGATCCTTTTTTTCCATTTGAACTAGAAAAATCTTTTATAGAGGCTCCACCTAATTTTATAGATTTAGATAAGATTTTTTTAGTATTTTTTATAATTTCTTTAATTTCATTATCTTTTAGAAATTTAATTTTTCTTGTAGGTTTAACCTTGCTAGAAAAAAGTATTTCATTGACATATATATTTCCTAAACCTGAAACAAATTTTTGATCCATTAATAAGTCTTTAACTGTTTTTTTTCTCTGGTAAATATAATTTTTAAAATAATTAAAATTATAATACTTGCTTAATGGTTCTGGTCCTAAAGAAATTAAATGTAGGTTTTTATCAATTTTATTTTTACTTAAAAGCTTTATAAAACCAAATTTTCGTAAATCATTATAAATAAATTTTTGTCTGTTTTTTAGAAAAAAAATAACTCTGTCATATTTTTGGTCTTTTACTTCATTTAAATTGTAATAGAAGCTAGTTTTAAATTTCTTTTTATTTTCATTAATAAAGAAAAATTTACCAGTCATACCGAGATGGACCAACATGATTATCGGTTTATCAAAATGAAATAATAAATACTTTGACCTTCTTTCAATTTTCTTAATTTTTAGATTGTTTAATTGAGATATCTTTTTAATGTTCAGTTTATATCTCAATTTAATATCATTTATTTTTACTTTTTTTATAATTTTATTTTGAATTTTGCTTTCAAGAGACCTTTTAACAACTTCAACTTCTGGTAATTCTGGCATATAATTCTTTTATGAAATCTACTATTCAAGATAAAAATAAATTAGTCAATTCTGTATTTTCACAAGTTTATAAAAAATATGATTTAATGAATGATATTATGTCTTTAGGAGTCCACAGGGTTTGGAAAGAAAAATTTATAGATTGGATGAATCCCCAACCTAATACTAAATTAATTGATGTTGCTTCAGGCACTGGGGATATCGCAAACTTGTTTTTTACTAGGTCCAATGGGACGGGTGAAGTCATTTGTGTAGAACCTAATAAAGATATGCTTGGTCGAGGAAAAATTAAATTAAAAAAATATAAATCAGTCAAATGGATTAATTCTAGTGCCGAAAGCATACCAATAGAAGGTAATACTTTTGATTATTATTCAATTAGCTATGGAATAAGAAATGTAAGTAATATAAATAAGGTTTTAAAAGAAGCATTTAGAGTTTTAAAACCTGGTGGACGATTTATGTGCCTAGAGTTTTCCAAAATTGATAACGAAATACTTAATTTCTTATATAAGCAATATTCAAAAACTATTCCATATATTGGAAAATTTATTGTTGGTTCAGACAAACCTTACAAATACCTAATTGATAGTATCGACAAATTTTATAATCAAAAAGAACTATCAAAGTTAATAAAAAATAATGGTTTTTCAAATGTAGAATTTAGAAATGTCTCGAATGGAATTTCAGCAATACATTCAGGTTGGAAAATTTAAATGTTTAAAAGGGTTTTCAAATTATTTCAGATAGCAAGAAAATTATCTACTTCGGGTGCTGTAAATACTATAAATGAAATTCATACCCTTCCCCATTCTTTAAACTTATTTTTCAACTGTATTTCTATTGGATCGAATAAAAATCTTATTAATAATCAAAAAAAACCTGGCGATAAACTTTGCGAGGCTCTTCAAGGCATGGGAACGACTTTTATAAAGTTAGGTCAATTTTTGGCAACACGACCAGATATTATTGGAGAAGAGCTAGCAAAAAGTTTAGAAAAACTTCAAGATAAGGTCCCTGCTTTTGATCTTTATGAAGCTAAAAAAGTTATAAAAAAAGAAATAGGTGAAAATTACTTTAGAAACATCGTTGACATAAGTGAACCAATTGCTGCCGCTTCGATTGCACAAGTTCATTTAGCAAAAATTAAGATAGATAACTTAGATAAGCAGGTAGCTATTAAAATACTGAGGCCAGATATTGAAAAATTATTTAATGAGGAATTAGATGCTTTAATGCTATTTGCATACATAGTCGAGAACACTTTTTCAAAAGCAAAAAGATTAAAATTAATTGAGGTAGTTCATCTTTTGAGAGAGATTACTAATATAGAAATGGATTTAAGGTTTGAGGCAGCTGCAGCAAATGAACTTTATGAAAATACTAAAAATGATTTAGGATTTAATGTTCCAAAAATTTACTGGAATTATACTACAAAAAAAGTGCTAACTTTAGATAAAGTGGAAGGTATTTCAATACGAGAACATCAAAAACTAAAAAATCTAGGAGTGAATCTGCAAAAACTTTCAGAAAATTTGATCCAGCATTTTTTAAAACAAGCAGTAAGAGATGGTTTCTTTCATGGAGATATGCATCAAGGTAATCTTTTCGTTGATAGTAAAGGCAATATAATCCCTGTAGATTTCGGAATAATGGGTCGTCTTGATAAAAATAACAGAAAATTTTTAGCTGAGATATTGTATGGCTTCATTCAAAGAGACTACGTAAAAGTTGCTGAAGTTCATTTTCAAGCGGGTTTAGTGCCTCAAGATGCTTCTAAGGAAGAATTTGCTCAAGCTCTAAGATCTGTGGGAGAACCAATTTTTGGTCAGTCAATTAAAGATATATCGGGGGGCAATTTACTTGCTCAATTGTTTGAAATTACTGAAAAATTTAATATGGCAACTCAACCTCCATTATTGTTATTACAGAAAACCATGGTTGTAGTTGAAGGAGTAGCTAGAAAACTTTATCCAGATACAAACATTTGGGAAGTTTCAAAGCCAGTTTTAGAAAATTGGTTAAAAAATATTAAAAGCCCTAAGACAACACTTGATACAGCTGTTAAGACTTCATCAGAAATAATTAAAAGAATACCAGACTTACCAGATTTTATTGATAGGGCAGATTATGCTTTAAAGTTAATGGCCGAGGGAAAATTAAGTTTGGCCGTTGGTGCGAATAAAAATTTAGAAATGGAGCAAATGAAACTTAAAAACTTTAGAAATAATATAATTATCAGTTTTTTTGGTATTGTAATTGTCTTTTTATTAGTATTTTAATAAGTTATGACAATTAAAAATAAAAAAATACTTATAATTATTGGTGGGGGAATAGCTGCCTACAAATCTCTAGATTTAATCAGATTATTAAGAAAAAGTAATAATGAAATTAAAACGATTTTAACAAAAAGTGGAAAAGAGTTTGTAACCCCCTTATCCATATCGACTCTTACAAAAAGTAAAACTTTTGAAGATATTTTTGATTCAAATTCTGAAGCTGAAATAGATCATATATCTTTATCTAGATGGGCTGACTTAGTCATTGTGATGCCTACCACAGCTAACTTCATGACAAAATTAAGCCACGGAAAAGCTGAAGATTTAGCTACAACGGTGATATTAGCTTCCAATAAAGATATCTTATTAGTTCCTGCGATGAATGTTAGAATGTGGTTACATAAAGCCACTCAACAAAATGTTAAAATTTTAAAGGATTATGGATATTTGTTTATCGGACCCGAAAAAGGTGAGATGGCTTGTGGTGAATACGGTGAGGGTAAAATGTCAAGCCCAAGACAAATATATGCTTATATTGATCATTATTTTAACAAAAGAAATTTAGTCAAAAGTAAAAATTTTAAAGCTTTGGTAACTGCTGGTCCGACCAGAGAATATATTGACCCTGTAAGATACATTTCTAATGAGTCGAGCGGTAAACAGGGTTACGAAATAGCTTTAGCCCTAGACAGACTAGGTATTAAAACTACATTAATAATCGGACCATCAAATCTCACAACTCAAAAAAATATTAAAACAAAAAAAATAGTAACAGCAAATGAGTTGCTAATTGAAACAAAAAAATCTTTACCTGTGGACGTTGCAGTTTGTGCTGCTGCTGTATCTGATTTTAAACCTGTAGTTCAAAATAAAAATAAACTAAAAAAAAATCAAAATAATATTAAACCTATTAAAATAGAAAAAAATAAGGACGTTCTTGAATATTTAGGCAAGAACAATGAACATAGACCAAAATTAGTTGTTGGCTTTTCTGCTGAAACTGAAAATGTAAATAAGAATTCAATAACTAAAATGAAGAAAAAGAACTGTGATTTAATTATAGCAAATAATGTTTCAAAAAAGGGTATAGGATTTAACTCAGATTATAACGAAGTTTCAATTATCGATAATAATGGAAATATCAAAATAATAAAAAAAAATAAGAAAAGTTATATAGCAAGTAAAATCGCTGAAGTTATTTTAGATAAACTATTAGTTGATGACAGAAGTTTTAATTAAAAGACTATCAAAAAATATCGAGCTACCTAAATACGAGACGAATGGTTCATCAGGAATGGATCTTTCAGCTAATATTGAAAAACAGATAAAAATAGAACCAGGCAAAACATCAATAATTCCAACTGGTATATCAGTATCTATACCTAAAAATTTTGAAATACAAATTAGATCAAGATCAGGATTAGCTGCGAAAAGTCAAATATCAGTTCTTAATTCACCCGGGACAATAGACGCTGATTATAGAGGTGAATTAAAAGTGATATTAATAAACTTGAGTAATAAAACTTTT
>Ga0208878_1000883_pt1 | contig 10307 bp, 11 predicted proteins | sample Knorr_S15_td_Sur_FD_185600 | JGI IMG/M metagenome (GOLD analysis project Ga0208878, IMG submission 185600) | Marine microbial communities from Southern Atlantic Ocean transect - Knorr_S15_td_SurfaceA_ad_5m_LV_A (SPAdes) (version 2) | ecosystem: Environmental > Aquatic > Marine > Oceanic | place...
AAACCCAATTTATTTGTGACTCTTCTGGGAGATCTATGGTTTTTTTTTTGCCCTCAATCATCATAGATTCTGTTAGATCCAAAATAGTTGCATTAGCTCCAGTTTTAGCTCTTTTGATAAAATTAAATGCTATATCTCCAGTACCACCAGCAACATCAATTAAACTTTGCCCTCTTCTAGGTGCTAACCAGTCTAACATTGACTTTTTCCATACTCTATGAATTCCCAGACTCATAAAATCGTTCATTAAATCATATCTACCTGAAACATTTTCAAATATTTTTTTTACTAAATTAGATTTGTCTTTAGATTTGACACGAGAAAAACCAAAGTCCGTATATTTATTTTGCAAATGATATCCTCAAATATTTTTAAAAAATTATATTCATTCAGAAGAAGTCAGAATTCTATCAAAATAATTTAAGCCTTAAAAATAGAATTTCTGTATTCCCATAAATTCTGTTATCTATTAAATGTGCATCTAAATTAAAAATTTCTTTTTTGCTTTTTTCCAAGATTATCAGTGAATCTTTATCTATCCAACCATTTTGTAATAGTCTTTGAATTACTACTTCAGAAATTCTTTTTTTATAGGGGGGATCCATAAAAACAACATCACTTTTTTTTAATCCATAATCTCCAATTTCTAACACATTTGTAAGTAAAAAATTCGTTTCATTTTCACAACTCAAATTCTTTATATTATTTAAAGTTATTTGACTAGAAATTGGTGAATTATCAATAAATTGACAAAAAGATGCACCCCTAGATAATGCCTCAATGCCCATAGCGCCAGTTCCACAAAATATGTCGAGTACATTAGCTCCTTCTATTTGATGTTTAACATCCAAATTTTGAATTATATTAAAAATGTTTTCCCTAATTCTGTCAGTAGTAGGTCGAATAATAGAATAGTGATCATTTTTTAAAAGCTGATTTATTTTTCTACTCTTCCATTTACCTCCAACAACTCTCATTTTATTTCTCTTAACATATCTTTTAAATTAATTTTATTTGAAACAATATCTTTAGAACTAGGAGTTTTTTTCATTTCTAAAAGTTTTTTTCCAACCATATAACTCTTGGGATCGTTAATAGCTTCAACAGATATCAATTGATCATCCTTATAATACCAAAATGAGTTTTTCTGATCACTTTGCCTGTGAAAAACTTTTGTAAATCCCTTATTTAAACCTGCAATTTGTAATTTTATATCAAATTGATCGGACCAAAACCATGGAACTGGTTGATACTTGATATCTTTTCCAAGTACATTTTCAGAAGCAGCTTCTGACTGCTCAATTGCATTTCCTACATTCTCTAATCTTATTAAATCTTTGTTAAAAGGAAAACTTACACAATCACCAGCAGCAAAAATATTTGGATCACTTGTCCTACAATTTTCATCAACAACAATTCCATTATCAATTAACAAACCTGCGTTATCTGCAATTTCTGTATTAGGTTGCGCTCCTATCCCTACTATCATAAAATCAGCTAATAATTCTTCATTTTTATTAGTCAAAATACGAATAGAATTATTTTTAGTTTTTAGAAATTTTTTTATATTGGTATTTTCTTTAATAAAAACACCATTTAAGAGGTGTATTTTTTTTATATGATTGGCTACTATTTTAGCAGAAGTTCGTTTCAAGATTCTTTCTTGTGATTCCAATATAGTAACATCTACACCGAAATTTCTTGCGACTGAAGCTACTTCAAGACCAATAAACCCACCACCCAAAATAATCAATTTTCTTTTATATCTAAACTCTTTAGTTATGAAACTAATATCACCTATTTCCCTTATATAGTATAATTTTGGTATGCCATTGGATAAATTTTTTGGAAGCAACCGGGATCTAGAACCTAATCCTAGAAAAAGTGTCTTGTAATTCAAAACTTTCTCATTATCCAAAATTATTTTACTTTGCCTACGATCAATTTTTTTAACAATTTGTCCTTTTATTACCTCTATATTTTGTTCATCATAAAAGCCTTGTGGTTTAAAAAATAATCGATCCTTTTCGAGTTCACCAATTAAAAATTTTTTTGAAAGAGGTGGTCTTTGGTATGGAATGTGGTTTTCACCACAAATGAGGCTTATTGGTTTTTGATAGCCCAAAGACCTTAATTTACTTATAAAAGAAAAACTCGCTTGACCACCACCAATTGCAATTATATCAGGCATATATTATTTATCTCAAGAAACTATAAAAACGTTATTATATAAATCTAAAAAAATATCAACCAATGGAATACATAAAATGAATATAAAAGTTGGCAGCATTTTTCCAGAAAATAGTATTTATTTATATAATGATGGAATAATGAAAAAAACTATTACCACATCTTTATTTTCTAAAAAAAAAGTTATTGTAATTGGAATGCCCGGAGCCTTTACACCGACTTGCTCTAACTTCCATATACCAAGTATTATTGAACAAATGAGCAATTTTAAAATGCATGGTATAGATGAAATTTATTGTTTAGTTGTAAATGATATACATGTCACAAAAGTGTGGGCAGAACAAACAGGTGGAGCAAAATCAGGCTTAAAGTTTATTACAGATACAGATAGTTCTTTAGTAAATAAATTAAAATTATCATATAATGCACCAGATATTGGTTTAATTAATCGCTCAAAAAGATTTTGTATAGTATTAAATAATCTAATCATAAAAAAAATACTTGTTGAGGAAGAACGAGGCGTTTGTGATCTTACATCTGGAGAAAATATTTTAACTCAACTAGATAAATAATATTTTAATTATTCACAAAATAATCCATTTTTTGAGATAATATTTTGTCTAAGTCACTTAGGGAATTTAAATCGTGTGTTTTTAAAGTCACTTCTACTGTTTTATAAACATTGAACCATTCTGGATGATGATTTATCTTTTCTGCAAATAGGGCAACCTTTGTCATCCATGAAAATGCTTCCACAAAATTTTTAAATTCAAATTTTTTACAAATGCAGTCGTTTTCTTCAATATATTTCCAACCACTTTTCGCATTTTCATTAATTAATTTCTTTTTTTCTTCGATACTAAGTTTTTGGGCCAAAATTTTTCTCCTAAAGTTGTTTATAAGGACTTGTTTTCATTAAAACATCATATTCTTGATTAATAACTTTTTCTTCTTTATCCAAATATTCTGAAATCGCACTCGCAAAAGATTTATTGGAAAACCAATGTAAAGAATATACGAAACTTGGCAAGTAACCCCTACTTATTTTGTGTTCTCCTTGGGCTCCTGCCTCAACCTTTTTTATGCGGTTCTTAAGCGCATAATCTATGGCTTGATAGTAACAAAGTTCATAATGTAAACATGAATGATACTTTGAACATCCCCAATATCTTCCATATAATGTATCTGCACCAATAAAATTGAGTGCACCAGCAATTGGTGTATTATTTTCTATGGCTAAAAATAATAATATGTTTTCAGGCATACATTCATTTATTATCTGAAAAAAATCTCTCGTTAAATAAGGTATACCCCACTTCCTATTACCTGTATCTTGATAAAATTTCCAAAAGCTATCCCAATGTTTATCTCTAAGTTGAGATCCTGTGAAACTAAAAATGCCATCATTATCTTTAAATAAACTTGTAGCTATTTTTCTCTCTTTTTTTATTGTTTTACGTTTTCTACTAGATAAGGAATTTAAAAAGTCTTCAAAATTACTAAATCCTTTATTTTCCCAATGGTATTGAAGAGTCTTTCTCTTCAAAAAATTATTGTCTGAGACTTTCTTTGCTTCAAAAGAAGTACAAAATGTAATGTGGGCAGATGATAATTTATTATTAAGAGCTAAATTAATGATTCCTCTTTCAAGAGCATCTCTCCCCTGTTTTTCAAATCCTTTTTTTGTTAGAAACCTTCTTCCCGTTGCCGGAGTAAATGGTACTGCAGATTGTATTTTGGGATAATAATTGCCTCCAAAATTATTATATGCTTGAGCCCAATTATGGTCAAAAATATACTCTCCTTGAGAATGTCCTTTTAGATACAGTGGCATAACTGCTATTATTTCTTTTTCAATTTTTACCACTAGGTGGCAGCTATGCCATCCTGTACCTTTTCCAACTGATCCGCTATTTTCCAATGCTGATATAAAGTTATATGTAGTGAAAGGGTCAATTATTTTCTCACCTTTAAAAGCCTCAGGACAAGCACAAAGATCCCATTGTTTTTTCTCTATAAGGTTTATGTCATTTATAAATTCAACCTTTACATTTTTTTTATCCAATTTAATTTCCTTGTAATTTCTAAATTGGTTTAAACCCTTCGAAGGTTATATTATCACAAAAATTTCTTATTTTTTCTGCATCCAATTCAGATTTAATAGTCCAAGTTAAAACTTTTCTATTTTTCCCTTTGTTAAAAACATAAAAATCTTTAGTTAAGTTAGTGTATTTTAGTGATACAAAACTTATCCCATTTTTCTGCATCTGAAATTCAGTAACTATTCTTTCAACACTAGAACTAAAAGTTTTACTATAATGATCATATTTTTCTAACACTAGACCTATATTTATATCTGGTAACCTTTTAGATAAATGTGAGATTAGTTTCAAATCGAATGACATCATTGCTAAAGGTCCAGAGTAACTGCTCAATAATGAATATAGTTCTTTTTTTATATTTATTAGGTCTTGTGTTTTATTTAATTTTTTAAATTCAATTAAGACAGGAGTATGCCCGTTAATAATACCAAGGATTTCTTCTAAAGTTGGTAAATTTTCGTTATTATTTAATTTTAAGAGACTTAATTCTCTATAAACAGTGTTTGATAAATACTTATCAACACCACACAGCCTTTTTAAATAATCGTCATGAATTACTACAGGTATATAATCTTTAGTAAATCTAATATCAATTTCTACGCCTAAACCGTTTTGAATTGCGTGAATTATGGACCTTCTAGAGTTTTCCGGACCTTTCCCCTCTTTGAAAATACCATTACAATCATGGTAACCCCTATGGGCAAAAGGTGAATGAAAAAAACTTTTCGGAAGATGTTTTAAAAGATTAAACATTTTCAGGTTAATTCAAATAAACCTTCTACTTCTACAGCCACTCCTAGTGGTAAAGTTGCACCTAGAGCAATTCTCATATGTTTTCCATTTTCACCAAAAACACTTACCATTAAATCAGAAACACCATTTACTACTTTAGGATGATCTTCAAAATTATTTGTTGAATTAACATATCCGGCAATCCTTATTACTCTTTTGAATTTTTGGAAATCTCCATTAATTGCGACATTCAAATGAGCTAGAAGAGAAAGTCCACAATTTTGAGCAGCTTTATACCCTTCTTCTACACTCATATTTTGTCCAACTACTCCTTTAATCAAACCATTTTCATTAGCGGATATCTGTCCAGAAATAAACAATAATTTATTTGTAATAACATATGGCAAATAATTAGCAGCTGGTGTTGGTGCTGAAGGCAATTTTAAAGACAAACTACTTAATTTATTTTCTATATTTAGCATTTATTTTTACGCAACTTTATTTTATTTGTAATATTCATTTAGTGTATATATTATTTATTTATCAAATTTAAGTATATTATATTTTATGTTTTATTAATAAAGTAAATAGTGGAAAAATTGAAAATAGATCAAAAAAATTATAAAACATTTTTCTCGAAAAGATCCTTTTTCCTTCTTTTCTCTTCGATTTTAATTGTTACACCTATTTTCAGTTTTGATTCTTTAAATGCAAAATCTTCAAGAATTAAAAACGCTGAGCTTTTGTCAAAAAAAATCTTTGATGATATTTTTTACATTATAAATAATAATGAAAGTGATGAGAATAAAAAGAAATCACTTCTAAATTTATTTGATAGGCATGCTGATGTTCCTATAATAGCAAGAGCAGTATTGGGATCCCCTTGGAGACAACTTAGCCAAATTGAACGTACCAATTTTACAAATGCATTTAGACAATATCTCGCCAAAAAATATACAGCCCAATTTTCAGAATTTACAGGAGCAGAAATGCTAATTGAGAGAAGTAGAGATTCTGGTGGAAAAGCTGGTATTATGGTTGAAACTAGATTACTTATGCCTGGAAGTGCACCGATTAAAGTTGGATGGCAAGTTTCAGATGCAAGTGGTAAATTTAAAATGATTGACGTTAAAATTGAAGGTATCTCTCTTCTTACAACTGAAAGAGGAGAAATTAGAAATCAGTACTCTAAAGAAGGAAGATCTATATCTAAGCTTATAAATTCTTTGCTTAATTATTAGTTGCCAAATAGGGTATCTAATAAAGCTCTTATCATAGATGTATTTTTTTTATATTGTTGAATTAATTTATCATCATCCTTTCTCTGCCCTGCAATTTTTTCAAATTCCTCGGGTATCAAGTATGGAAGAGATGATGGTGTATTTTGTTTAATCAATTGTTTAATAATATTAGACCACAATTCAGCAGGTAAACCACCACCTGTTACACCTTTTAAGGGAGTATTATTATCATATCCCATCCATATACCACATACGTACTCTGTATTAAAACCTATAAACCAAGCATCTTTCATTAATTGGCTAGTCCCTGTTTTACCTGCTATGTCCCAACCAGGAATTTTAGCTCTATTGCCAGTACCATTTTCAACCACATCATATAACATGTACAATAAAGCGGCAGATGCATTTTGGTCAATAACTTGCATTCCTTCTGACCTATCAGCACTCATTAAAACCCCTTTTTCACCTCTTATTTTCAAATCAAACCAGCCTATTGGATTTACTTTTTTCCCACTTGACAGAAAACCAGCGTATGCAGAAGTCAGTTCTAATAAATTAACTTCTGAAGAACCTAATGCAACTGCTAATCCTTTACCTATTCTGGAACGTATACCAAAATCATTTGCAATTGCTCTTATTTTTTCGATTCCTATTTCGTTTGCTAATTTAACAGCTACAGTGTTTATTGAGCCACTAAGTGCTTGATTAAGAGTTACTGGGCCTAAATATTCACCAGTATAGTTTTTTGGACTATAAATTTTTGAACCCTCTATTTCGATCTCTGTAGGTTCATCAAAAAAAATAGAATTAGGACTATAACCTTGATCTAATGCCGCTGCATATATAAATGGTTTAAATGCTGATCCTGGCTGCCTTAATGCTTGTACTGCTCTATTAAATTTGTGATTTCCATTCTTAAAATCTCTACCACCTAGCATAGCTCTTACTAAACCATCTTTAGTCATTACAACTACTGCCAATTCAGCCTTAGAATCGTCCTTAACATATTTATTGAAAATTTCTTCAGTTGATCTTTCTACAATTTGCTGAATAAGAGGATCAAAGGTTGTATTTATTATAATATCTTCAGAAGTAGCTGTTGATAATTCTTTTGGGGTAGAATTCATAATCCAGTTAGCAAAATGACTTCCAATTAACTCATTTGCCTTATTTGAAAGTTTAGCAGGGTTTATTTCTGCAATAATTTTATCTTTTTCTGTTATATATCCTTCTTTAAACATAAGATTAAGAACTATGGATGCTCTATCAACAGCCAAGTCTAAATTTTTTGTAGGTGCAAATCTGGATGGAGCTTTTAAAAGACCAGCTAACATCGCTGATTCTGCCAAATTAACTACTTTTGCAGATTTATTAAAATATCTTTGAGAAGCTGCTTCAAATCCAAAAGATCCTGCACCTAAATATACCCGATTTAAATAAACTGATAATATTTCATTTTTCGAATATTTGAGTTCCATCGCTATGGAAAATGGTATTTCCATTAATTTTCTTGCCAATGTTGCTCTTCTGCATTCTTGCTCAATTTTCTTATCTGATTGTAATAAGCATAATAATTTGGCTACTTGTTGAGTTATTGTTGATCCACCATGCCCTTGGAATGGACCTCTTCCTTCTCTTAAATTAATAATGATAGCTCCTAATATTCCTCTTAATGATATGCCTATATGCTTATAAAAACCCTTATCCTCGACAGAAATAATTGCTTTTTTTAAAATTGGACTAATGGTTTCAGATCTTATAGAGCCTTCAAACTGTTTCCCTCTCCATGCAAATATATCACCGTTTTTATCCAGAAGTGTTACAGATCCCTGATCTCGTGCATCTAAGAGATATTCCATGGGTGGAATTTTAAAATAAAAATAGCAAACAATTGTGAAAAAAATTATACAAATGAGAATGATCACTCTTAAGATTGTCCAAATTATTAATTTTCTAATAAAAGTAAATAATTTACTTAAAATTTTTATAATCATACCACTATCAATTTAGTTAGTTTTTAATCGCTTAATAATGATTTTATGCATAAATCAATCCATGAAAATTTAAAATATAAATTTAATCTTGCTTAAAAATTATTCAAACCTAATAATCTGTATAAATTTTGCTCATTTTTTATTAAATTTAGCTCTATTTTATTTAAATAAACTTTGATTCAAATTTTTTGAAGGTATTTAATTCATAGATTTTTAAAATTAAGGAGATCTCATGAAATTAATTATTGCAGTAATTAAACCATTTAAGCTTGAGGAAGTTAGGGAAAAACTAACTGAAATTGGTGTTCAGGGGTTAATGGTTTCAGAAATAAAAGGTTATGGAAGACAAGCAGGACATACAGAAATGTATAGGGGTGCAGAATATGTTGTAAATTATATTCCAAAGATACGATTAGAATTAGTTGTACCCGACAATAATGTCTCAAAAGCTACTGATATAATCTCAGAAACAGCAAAGACTGGAAAAATTGGAGACGGAAAGATTTTTGTCTTGAATGTGGAAGATGCAATACGAATTAGAACCGGTGAAACCGGTGATAATGCAATTTAGTAAATTATAATAAGAATAGAGGTTTAAATGTTAAGTTTATTTAAAATTTGTGTAAGTGCAATAATCTGCATACTTTCGACTACAACATTGTACGCAGAAGAAGCTAGTTCAGATTTAGTTTCTGCTCATGGCATATTTGTTTTTAATACATTATTATTTTTAATCGGTGGTTTTTTAGTAATGTGGATGGCTGCTGGCTTTGCTATGCTAGAAGCAGGATTAGTACGATCAAAAAATGTAACAACGCAGTTGACTAAGAATATTGCCTTATTTTCAATTGCTGCAATTGCATATTTTTTGGTTGGTTTCAATCTTATGTACCCAGGAGACTTAGTTGAAGGAAGCTGGTTAATATCAGGATATTTAGGTCCAATCTTTTCATTGACTAGTTTAGAGCCTGTTGGTGCGGCCGTTGATCAAATTGGAGACATCAGTTATGCATCTGTTGGTTCAGATTTCTTCTTTCAGCTTATGTTTTGCGCAACTACCGCTTCGATTGTTTCTGGTACGATTGCTGAAAGAATGAAACTATGGCCTTTTTTAATCTTCACTGTGTTACTAACTGCATTCTTATATCCAATAGAAGCTTCTTGGCAGTGGGGAGGAGGATGGCTATCTGAATTAGGTTTTTCTGACTTCGCTGGTTCCACATTGGTTCATGCCGCAGGCGCTTCTGCTGCTTTGGCTGGTGCAATTGTTCTTGGGCCAAGAATTGGCAAATATAAAGATGATGGTAGTGTAAATCCAATGCCTGGTTCAAATATGCCATTGGCAACATTAGGCACTTTTATATTATGGCTAGGTTGGTTTGGATTTAATGGAGGCTCCCAACTTGCATTGGGTACTATTGGTGATGCGGCTGATGTCTCTAGGATATTTACAAATACTAATACAGCGGCAGCTGGAGGAGCATTAGCAGCCCTAATACTTACTCAATTAATGTACAAAAAAATAGATCTTACTATGGTCCTAAATGGGGCACTTGCAGGATTAGTTTCTATTACAGCCGAACCTTTAGCTCCATCTATTGGTGGAGCAACACTTATAGGAGCAGTTGGTGGAGTAATCGTAGTATTTGCTGTTCCTATGCTTGACAAGCTTAAAATTGACGATGTTGTTGGAGCTATATCAGTTCATGGAATTGCTGGCATATGGGGAACTATAGCCGTTGTATTTTCTGGAGGAAGTTTTGGCGCTCAAATAATTGGAACAGTTTCTATTTGTTTATTCATATTTATTCTATCATTGGTGATATGGTATGTATTAGATTTGATAATGGGTATCAGAGTAAGCGAAGAGGATGAAATAACTGGATTAGACTCGACAGAGTTAGGTATGGATGCATATCCAGACTTTTCCAAAAGTCAATAAAATCTAATAGATTTATTATAAAAAGGATCATTTATAAAAAATGATCCTTTTTTTTGGATTGCACCTATATATCTCAAAAAAGATATAAAACACTGAAAAAATCAAA
>Ga0208878_1000903_pt1 | contig 10196 bp, 10 predicted proteins | sample Knorr_S15_td_Sur_FD_185600 | JGI IMG/M metagenome (GOLD analysis project Ga0208878, IMG submission 185600) | Marine microbial communities from Southern Atlantic Ocean transect - Knorr_S15_td_SurfaceA_ad_5m_LV_A (SPAdes) (version 2) | ecosystem: Environmental > Aquatic > Marine > Oceanic | place...
CGCGGAGCTATTTTCGTGGAAGAAATAAATGAAATTCCTGATGATTCATTAGTCATTTTTAGTGCTCATGGCGTTTCTAGCAAAGTCGAAGAAGAGACAAAATCTCGGAATTTAAATTTTTTTGATGCAACATGTCCTCTAGTTACCAAAGTTCATATGGAAGTAATAAAGCATGCTAAAGCTGGTAGAGATATAATTCTAATTGGTCATGAAGGTCATCCAGAAGTCGAGGGAACGATGGGAAGACATATTAATAATGACAATAGTTCAATTTATTTAGTACAGAATGAGAATGATGCAAACTCAATCAAGTTAAATAAAAAAAATGAACTTGCTGTGGTTACCCAGACCACATTAAGTGTCGATGAAACAAAATCAATAATTTCTATTTTGCGTGATCGTTTTCCAAAAATTATAACTCCTAAAAAAGACGATATCTGTTACGCGACACAAAATAGACAAGATGCTGTAAAGCAATTAGCACTCGAATCAGATTTTATGATTGTTGTAGGGTCCAAAAATAGTTCAAATTCAAATCGATTAAAGGAATTAGGTGAAAATTGTGGTTGCAAATCAGTGCTAATTGATGAGTTTAATGATTTAGATTTAGATGTGATAAAAAAATTTTCTAGGATTTCTATTACTGCAGGAGCATCTGCACCAGAGTCAAAAGTCATGGAAATTGCTCAATCATTAGAATCATACATAGGTGCAGAAATCTCAGAGTATGGAGAAGATAATGAAGATATCTTCTTCAAACTTCCTCCAGGATTAAGATAGATGGAAATTGAAAATCATATTTTCAAAGAATCAAACTATGTTAAATCTCCAAATTTTAATAATAGACCAAATAGTTCTGACATCCGGCTTATCGTAATACATTGCATAAGCCTGCCACCAAATAACTATGGGGGAGATTATGTAAAGGATTTTTTTCTAAATAAATTAGAGCACTCAGAAGATGAATACTTTGAGGGTATTAAGGATCTCAAAGTTTCATGCCATTTGCTTATAAACAGAACTGGAGAATTATTGCAATTTGTTCCATTTGACAAAAGGGCATGGCATGCAGGTGAATCAGCTTATAAAGGAGAAGTAAATTGTAATGACTATTCAATTGGTATTGAGCTTGAAGGAAATGAAATAGATCCATATACAGATGAACAATATATTTCCCTGATAAAAGTAACTAGAGAGTTGATAAATTTTTATCCTAAGGTTAACTCTCAAAATATAGTTGGACATTCTGATATAGCTCCAGATAGAAAAACGGATCCTGGAAAAAGCTTTGATTGGAAGAGATATTTGAGCAACTTATGATAAATCAGAATATTTTAAAAATAATTGCTTTTACAGGCTATGGATTTGCTTCAGGGTTACCTTACGTACTAGTAGTAATTACTCTTACAGCGTGGCTAAGAGACATTGGCATTGATTTAAGCTTAATTGGGTTTATAACATGGGTAAGTCTTACATATTCATTGAAATTTCTGTGGGCACCATTTGTTGATAGATTTTCAATTCCAATTTTCAATAGATTTGGTGCAAGGCGAAGCTGGATATTATCAATGCAAATCATAATATTCATATTTTTGTTAACTATTTCTGAAATTGATCCTCAAGCAAATATTAAGTATTTTGCATTTGTAGCTTTTATCATAGCTTTAGCCGGATCAATTCAAGATATAGCTATTGATGCATTAAGAATCGAGAGTGCTGAAATAGAAGATCAAGGTAATTTAGCAGCTGGATATCAGTTTGGTTACAGAATTGCCATACTTGTTGCTTCTTCTTTGGCTTTAATCATTGCTTCAAATTTTTCTTGGACATTTGCTTATAAACTTATGGCTTTGATAACTGGATTAAATATCATAATTACAATGATTATTTCCACAGAAAACAAAAACCTGACCCTGAAAAAACTTAATCATATTGATACCATGATTGAACCGCTTAAAGATTTTTTTGAAAGATTTGGTCTTAAGATGGCTGCTATCCTGTTATTGATTATTGCAAGCTATAGGTTAACTGACATTGTTATGGGACCAATGGCAAACCCATTTTATATCGATATGGGTTATACCTTGTCTGAGATAGGTTATATAGTAAAAGTTGTCGCACTGATTTCTACTATAGTTGGAGTTTTTGTTGGAGGCATTCTTATTAAAAAATATGGATTATATAAATCCCTATTAATAGGAGCTTTTTTAGTGATGATTACAAATCTCTTGTTCTCATACACTGCAATTACTGATAAAAATTTAACTCTTTTAGCGTCTATTGTTGCTTCTGACAGCCTTGCTGCCGGTATAGTTGGGACGGTAAATATTACTTTTCTAACAAGTCTTGTTTCACAAAAATACACCGGTTTCCAGTATGCTTTGTTGACCTCAGTAATGACATTTACAGGTACAATTTTTAAAGGATTTTCAGGTGTAATTGTTGAAAGTTTTCAATCACTTTACGGCTTTAATTATGGATGGATGAGTTTTTATATTTTTACATCTTGTTTAGCATTACCAGCAATATTATTAATCATGAGTAAGAAAGGATTTTTTGTAAATAGTGATTAATCTTATTAGGATCTTATTCTATGTATCACTATTACTTGTTTCATACTTGAGCTTGGTAAATGCTTCAGAAATTCCGTATTTTGAGTCCATGTCTTTCATATCAGACAAATTTGTTCACTCTCTTATTTATTTTTATTTAGCTATTTTGGGAATTTTGTCAAAATTCCGTTTTAATGATTTAAAGGTGGTTGCACTGATCTTTTTATTTGGCGCATTTATTGAATTAATTCATTATTATCATCCATATAGACTTTTTGAATTTTTTGACTTACTTGCAAACTTAATTGGAGTTACAATTGCGTTTTTAATTTTTAAGGTAAAAAAATAAATTAACCTATTGATTTATGCTAATTAGCCCATAATTATTGGTTAAGATTATATAAAAGTTTATATGGAGAGATAAATGAATTTAAGACCTTTACATGACAATGTTCTTGTTAAAAGAACTGAAGAAGAAGAAACATCATCAGGAGGGATAATTCTTTCTGGTTCTGCAAAAGAAAAGCCTTCTCAAGGTGAGGTTGTAGCTGTTGGTCCTGGTAAATTATCTGATTCAGGTGAAGCTACTAAAATGAATGTGTCTGTTGGAGATACAGTGATATTTGGCCAGTATGGAGGTAATGAAATTAAATTAGACGGCGAGGAATATCTTATTTTAAGTGAAAAAGATATTTTTGGAGTTGTTGAATAAATATAAATTTTGAAGGGAGATAAAATATGTCAGCTAAAGATGTAAAATTTGGAGATAGTGCAAGAACACAGATGCTTGATGGTGTTAATACTCTTGCAAATGCGGTTAAAGTAACTCTTGGACCAAAAGGTAGGAATGTAGTTTTAGATAAGTCTTTTGGAGCACCAACCGTCACTAAAGATGGTGTATCGGTTGCTAAGGAAATTGAACTTGAAAATAAGTTTGAAAATATGGGTGCTCAAATGCTTAAACAAGTAGCATCTCAAACTTCTGATGAAGCTGGTGATGGAACTACAACAGCTACAGTACTTGCTCAATCAATAGTTAACGAAGGTAATAAATCAGTTGCTGCAGGTATGAACCCAATGGACTTAAAACGCGGCATTGATAAAGCTGTTTCTGCTGCAGTTGAGCATGTTAAAGGCTTAAGTGTTCCCTGTACTGACGATAAGGCAATTGCACAAGTTGGTACGATATCAGCTAATGGTGATATTGCTGTAGGTGAAATTATTGCAGAGGCAATGGAAAAAGTTGGAAAAGAAGGTGTTATTACTGTTGAAGAAGGTAGTGGCATCGAAAACGAACTAGATGTTGTTGAAGGAATGCAATTTGATAGAGGTTATCTATCTCCATATTTCATAACCAATCAAGATAACATGACAGTTGAACTTGATTCACCTTATATACTCTTATTTGATAAAAAGATTTCAAATATTAGAGATTTGTTACCACTTCTTGAATCAGTAGCTAAAGCTGGTAAACCTCTTTTAATAATTGCTGAGGATATTGAAGGAGAAGCGTTAGCAACTTTAGTTGTAAATAATCTTCGAGGTATTGTGAAAGCTGCAGCTTGTAAGGCACCAGGTTTTGGTGACAGAAGAAAGGCTATGTTAGAAGATATAGCAATTCTAACTGGTGGCACAGTTATTTCTGAAGAAGTTGGTTTATCCCTTGAAGGTGCTTCTGTTGAAGACCTTGGAACATCAAAACGTGTAGTTTTGAATAAAGATAATGCAACAATAATTGATGGTGCTGGTGATGAAAATGCAATTGCAACTAGAGTTAATCAGATTAGAGCTCAAGTTGAAGAGACTACTTCAGATTATGACAAAGAAAAACTCCAAGAAAGAGTTGCAAAATTAGCTGGCGGTGTTGCCGTTATCAAAGTAGGCGCTGGTTCAGAGGTCGAAATGAAAGAGAAAAAAGCAAGAGTTGAGGACGCACTTCACTCTACAAGAGCAGCTGTAGAAGAAGGAGTAGTTCCTGGTGGAGGTTCTGCACTGATAAGATGTTTAGAAGCTGTCGCAAAATTAAAGGGCGATAATGATGATCAAAATGTTGGAATCAATATAGCTAGAAAAGCATTTGAAGCTCCATTAAGACAAATTGTATCTAACGCAGGCGAAGAGCCATCTGTGATTGTAAACAAGGTTATTGATGGAAAAGGTTCTTTTGGCTTTAATGCTGCCACAAGTGAATTTGGTGACATGATAGAGATGGGTATTCTTGATCCTGCAAAAGTAACAAGAACTGCACTTCAAGCTGCAGGCTCTGTTGCAGGTATGATGATTACTACTGAAGCAATGGTTACGGATGTTCCAAAGGATGATACTCCTATGCCACCAATGCCAGATATGGGTGGTATGGGCGGTATGGGTGGCATGATGTAACCTAACCGGTGATTATTAAAATAAACGGGGATTAATCCCCGTTTTTTATTAGATTTCATTAATAATATCCATTAATATATAACTACACACTTTAGAGGGGTAATTATGGATTTATTTACAGATCAAGCTTTTTTTAGAGCTTTTCACATTCTATTTGGAATAGCCTGGATTGGTCTATTATATTATTTTAATTTCGTTCAAACTGAGTACGTAAAAGTTGCAGATCCTGAAGCTAAAGCAGATGTAATGAAGAAATTGGCTCCAAATGCTTTATGGTGGTTTAGATGGGCAGCATTTTTTACTTTCCTTACAGGCTTAATACTCTTCTATCAAATAACTGCAAGGATTGGGACTGAAATAATACTCGGTGCAACAATGGGAACATTGATGATGTTAAATGTTTGGGGAATTATCTGGAGAAATCAAAAAATTGTACTTGGAATGAAGGAAGGTGATGTTGCTGCAGCTGCTGCAAAAGCTGGATTAGCTTCAAGAACAAATACTCTTTTTTCCGTACCAATGCTTATGTATATGGTTTACTCAGCACACGCCCAAGGCTCATATCTAGTTCTTGATGATTGGAGCAGCACAAGCCTTATCGTTGGATTAATAATTATTTTTGCAATAGAAGCAAATGCAATATGGGGAAAAATGTTACCAGTCATTGCAAGCGTAAGAGCTGTAATTACATCATCATTTGTATTGGCAATAATATTTAAAATTATTACAGATACTTTATAAATTAAACTGGGAGTTAACCACTCCCTTTTTTTATTTTAATTTTTGATATTAAATTTTTGTCAATTTCTAAAATCTCAAATCTATAATTATCTATTTCAATGCATAAATTAGCTTGAGGAATTTGATCTAGATATTCAGTAATTAAACCATTAATAGTTTTTGAATTGTCCTCATTAATTTCCCAATTAAGATAGTTGTTTAAATCTCTGATTCTTGAATTTCCATCTGTGAGAATTGATCCGTCTTTTAATTTAATAAACTCTCTTTCAAGTTCATCTTTATCTCCACCAAATTTACCAGTTATTTCCTTAAATATATCTTCGACTGATATTAAGCCTTCAATTTCACCATACTCATCCACCACAAGAGCAATACTCTGATTTTGAGACAAGAATTCTCTTAGTTGCTTCATTAATAGTGTTGATTGAGATACAAAGTAAGTCTTTTGGAGAGTATTTTTTATTTCATCTTCGTCCATTTGATTATATTTTTCTAAAAAAGAATGAGAATTTTTAAGATGAAGAATACCAATCATATTATCTATGGACCCCTTAAACACTGGCAGTCTTGTATAGTGAGTTGATTCAATTATTTTTGTTGCATTTTCATAATCTTGATCAATATCAATCCCGATTATTTCTGCTGTCGGTATCATGATATCTTCCACTATTAATTCTTCCATACCGAGAACGGAAGAGAGCATTTTTCTGTATTGTTTTGGAATTAAATCACCAGATTCATCAAGTAAAGTTCTAAGTTCTTCAGTATTAAGATTATCATTTAGGGTTGCATCTTTAGCATCTAGTTTAAATATTTTAAGAATCAGCCTGCTTAAAAAATTAGTCAAAAAAATAAGAGGTTTAAAAACATAAACGAGAATATTCAAGATAAATGATGATCTTGTTGCAAAGCTCTCAGGCTTGATGGCAGCCATAGTTTTAGGCGTAATTTCTGAAAATATTAAAATTACTATAGTCAAAATGATTGATCCTAGTAAAACATTGCCACCAAAATAGTTAAGCATAATAATTGTTACAATTGCAGAAGCTAAAATATTCGCAAAATTATTCCCAACTAAGATAGCTGACAAAAGCTGATCAGGCCTTTTCAGTAGATTTAAAGCTCTCTTTGCACTAGTTTTAGATTTCTTTGAGAGATTCTTTAGTTTAATTTTATTAGCTGCCATCATCCCCGTTTCAGAGCCTGAGAAAAATCCACTAAGAATTAGAAGAAAAATTAGTGTAGAAAGCAGAATTATTAACGAGGGGTCTTCTTGCATTATGAATCAACCAAATAAGTATTCATATAATACGCACCTAAAACAGCCCACATTGATATAAATAAACTTCTAGTTGCATACTTTATTGGGAAGTTAAAATATTTAATACCAACTACTACTACTAAATATATTATCCAAGCAAGGAAAGTAAAGATTGCTTTAAGTATTAGGTTTGAAGAAAATACAGTTTGAAGGCTTAGTCCAGATAATAATGCTAGTGACAAGAAGAAAAGACCAATTCCTAATAATTTAAAAACAACTTTGTAATATTTCTCAACAGAAAAAGATTCTAGGCTTAATAATTCACCTTCTTTAATTTTTTTAACTTTTCTTTCAAGAAAAATTATTTCATTGTAAGCAACAAATATAAAAAGGAGACTTAGGCCTGTTACCATAAAATGAATAGTAGGCAAAATCGAAATGAACTCATATGTTAAAAGATATATTAAAATGTATGATAGACATCCTATTGCAACAGCAATATTTAACGATTTTTCATTTTTATAAAAAAATCTAACAAGAAAATAAATAACTATACTTATAGTTACTTGTGCAATAAAACTCATTAATTAATAAAGATTAGTTAAAACTTTGCATAATAATACTATGAATATTAGCAAGGTTAACCTAAAATACACATCTTTTTAACGTATTTAAATATTTTTTATATGGTAATTATTAGATTAGCAAGAAGTGGGGCAAAGAAGAACCCATACTATTTTATAACTGTAGCAGACGAGAGACGCCCGAGAGATGGTGCTTTTATTGAAAGATTAGGGTTTTTTAATCCTATGGCTAGAGGCCAAGAAGAAAGGTTAAGATTAGATTTAGATAAGCTTAATGAATGGATTTCAAAAGGAGCTCAAGTAAGCGATAGAGTTAAAGCTCTAGTAAAAGAGTCAAAACTGACTCCTGAAGAGCTTGAGGCAAAAATTGCTGCAAAAAAAGCAAGAGCAGAAGCTAAAAAGGCAGCGATTGCAGAAAAATTAGCTAAAGAAGCTGAAGAGAAAGCAGAGCAGGAAGCTCCAGCAGAAGAAGCAGCTCCAGTAGAGGAAGCTTCAGCAGATCAGGAAGTTCCAGCAGAGGAAGAAGCTCCAGCCGAAGAAGCAGCCCCAGCTGAAGAAGAAGCTCCAGCCGAAGAAGCAGCTCCAGCAGAGGAAGAAGCTCCAGCCGAAGAAGCAGCTCCAGCAGAGGAAGAAGCTCCAGCAGAAGAAGCAGCTCCAGCTGAAGAAGAAGCTCCAGCAGAGGAAGAGGTTGCTGAAACTGAAGATCAAAAATCGTCTGATCAAGTCGATGAAGAGAGTTCTTCAGAAAATGAAGAAAAATAATCACACCTGTATAGGATCTGTTGGAAGGTCTAAAGGACTCAACGGTGAATTTTATTTAAATTCGTTTTGTAATCCTAAAGAGAATATTATTGATTATATAAAAGACATAGTATTTCTATCTGATAGCAAACTAGAAATTGAATATATAAAGAAAGGTGCTAACAAGCTTTTTTCAAAAATAAAAAATATAAATGATGTAGACAGTGTAAAAGAATACACTAATCAAAAACTATATCTGAACATGAGCTCTCTTCCGAAATTACCAATGAATGAATTTTATTGGAATGAATTGATTGGTATGAAAGTAGAAGATGAAAATGAAAAAAAAATATTGGGGATAGTTAAAGCTCTAGAAAATTATGGAGCCAATGACTGTTTGGTTGTTAAGCCTTTTAATGAATCAATTGATAACAAAACAAGACTTATTCCATATATAAATGAAATTTTTATAAAATCAGTTGATATAAAACAGAACATAATTAAAGTGAATTGGAGAAGCGATTATTAGATGCGAATAAACGTAATTACAATTTTTCCTGAGATATTTGATATTTTGAATGTTGGTGTAATATCTAAATCATTAAAAAATAAAATTATTAAGTTAGATATTCGCGATCTTAGAAAAAATGCCACTAATAAACATAACAATATTGATTCGAAACCATATGGAGGTGGTGAAGGTATGGTTATGATGGCAGAACCAATAGTAAAAACTCTCAAACAAATTAAAAAGAAAGAGCGCGGTCCAGTTATTTTTATGTCACCACAGGGTGAAAAACTAGATCAAAAAAAAGTTAAATCTTTTTCAAAATTAAAAAACATAACAATCATATGTGGAAGGTACGAAGGTATTGATCAAAGAGTTATTGATAAATATGTAGATGAAGAAATTTCAATAGGAGATTTTATTTTGAGTGGGGGAGAGTATGCTGCAGTTTGTTTAATTGATGCAATAACAAGACACATTCCAGGTACACTTGGAAATGAAGACTCCTACTTAAAAGATACGTTCTCAAATGGGCTTTTGAAAGGCGATGTTTATGCAAAGCCTGAAAGTTTTGAATCTATGAAAGTTCCAGATGTTTTGCTTTCAGGGAATCATAAAGAAATTGATTCCTGGAGAGAGCACAATTCATTACTTAAAACTTTCATAAAAAGACCAGAATTGTTAAATGATGTAAAATTAACAAAAAAACAAAAAAAACTCTTGGAAGAATGGGCATCTAAGGATATCCTATAGCCCTTTTTAGGCGATTATTATGAGTGAAAATAAAGAGAACGAAAAAAAAGGTTTTTTTTCCAGATTATTTGGTGGCTCAACTGCGTCTAAAGATACTGAAGTTGCAGCAGAGAATCCTGTAGAATCAATTGAATTGCCTACAAAATCTGCTTTAAATAAAATGAAAAAGGCAGATATTGTAGCCTTAGCTAAAGATAATGGACTCGAATTAGATATTGGTTTAACTAAACCAAATTTATTGAAGGCATGGGACGAACATTTTGCTGAAACCACTGATGAAATTGTTCCAAATGAGGAAGTAAAAGCCGAAGAGGAGGTTGCTTCAGTTGAAGAAGAAGCTGCTCCAGCAGAAGAAGAAGCTCTAGTGGAAGCACCAGTCGAAGAAGAAGCTGCTCCAGCAGAAGAAGAAGCTCCAGTAGAGGAAGCGTCAGTCGAAGAAGAAACTGCTTCAGCAGAAGAAGAAGCTGCTCCAGCAGAAGAAGAAGCTCCAGTAGAGGAAGCGCCAGTCGAAGAAGAAACTGCTTCAGCAGAAGAAGAAGCTCCAGTAGAGGAAGCACCAGTCGAAGAAGAAACTGCTTCAGCAGAAGAGGAAACTGCTCCAGAAGAAGAGGAACCATCTGAACAAGAAAAACAGATCTCACTGAATGAGAAGTCTCCTTCACAAATAATAAGTT
>Ga0208878_1000907_pt1 | contig 10176 bp, 7 predicted proteins | sample Knorr_S15_td_Sur_FD_185600 | JGI IMG/M metagenome (GOLD analysis project Ga0208878, IMG submission 185600) | Marine microbial communities from Southern Atlantic Ocean transect - Knorr_S15_td_SurfaceA_ad_5m_LV_A (SPAdes) (version 2) | ecosystem: Environmental > Aquatic > Marine > Oceanic | place...
GCAACTTTTACGTAGTCTCTATTTATAAAACCATACAAAATTTCTGCTAAAAACTTTCTATTATTTTTATCTAAACGTCCCATTATTCCAAAATCTACTGGAATCACGTTTCCGTTAGCGTCAACAAATAAATTTCCTTGATGCATATCACCGTGAAAAAAGCCATCTCTTACAGCTTGAGTTAAAAATAATTGTATCAAGTTTTCTGCAAGTTTTTTTAAATCTACTCCAAGTTCATTAATTTTCTTAATTTCTCTAATTGAAACTCCCTCGACTTTATCCAAAGTCAATATTTTTTTGGTTGTATAGTTCCAATAAATCTTTGGAACGATAAACCCATTATCATTTTTTGTATTTTCGTAAAGTTCATTAGCAGCAGCAGCTTCAAATCTTAAATCCATTTCAATATTTGTAATCTCTCTTAATAAATGAACTACCTCTACTAGTTTTAACCTTTTCGCTTTGGATAGAGTGTTTTCAACAATATAGGCAAAAAGCATTAAAGCATCTAACTCTTCATTAAATAATTTTTCTATATCTGGCCTTAATATTTTTATTGCAACCTGTTTTTCTTTCCCTTCGTAATTTATTTTGGCCAAATGCACCTGAGCTATTGAAGCAGCTGCGATTGGTTCACTTATTTCAGTTATATCTTTAAAATAATTTTCACCTATTTCTTTTTTTATAATTTTTTTTGCGTCATACAGATCGAATGCTGGAACTTTATCTTGTAGCTTTTCAAGATTTTTTGCTAATTCTTCACCGATAATATCTGGCCTAGTAGCTAAAAATTGTCCTAATTTTATAAATGTTGTTCCCATTCCCTGTAGAGCAACACAAAGTTTTTCTCCAGATGTCTTTTGTTTATCTTGAATTCCTGAGTTTGCACCTATAGAGATTAGATTAAAGAATAAATTTACAATTGCTGGCAATTGTTGCATTTCATTGATTATTTCGACTGCTCCAGAAGTTGAAAATTTTCTAGCGATTTGAAATAACCTAATGACTCTTTTAAACATTTATATTTTCCAACCTGAATGTATTGCTGAAATACCACTAGAAAGATTTCTAAACTCTACATTAGAAAATCCGTTGTTTTTCATCAATTCAGCCAGTTGCTCTTGATTGTAAAACTTTTTAATACTGTCTACCAAATATTCGTATGGTTTTTCAGAACCTACTATTAATTTGCCCATTAAAGGAATGGTTTTTGTATATTGTTTGTAAAGAAAGTCTATAAGTTCGTTATCTATTTTTGAAAATTCTAAGCACATAAATCTGCCACCTGGTTTTAATACTCTTAAAGCTTCTTTTAAAGCATCATTTATTTTTGTAACATTTCTTATTCCATAACTTATTGAGTAATAATCAAAGGTATCATCTTTCACTGGAATTTTTTCGGCACTAGAGTTAATCCAATAAATTGTACTGTAGTTTTTTAATTTAATTTTACCTTGTTCTAACATCTTTTTATTTGGCTCAACACAAGTGATTTTTGCAGTTTCATCTGTTTTTTTAAAGAATAGTTTTGCTATATCTCCGGTTCCAGATGCAACATCAATTAATTTTGTATTGGGTTGCGGGTTCATCCAATTAATGAACTTTTCTTTCCAAAGTCTATGTATACCTAGTGACATTATATCATTCATTAAGTCATACTTTTTATGAACATTAGAAAATACAGAATTGACTAATTTATTTTTATCTTGAATAGTGCTTTTCATAGAAGAACTATATGCCAGAATTACCCGAAGTTGAAGTTGTTAAAAGGTCCTTAGAGAGTAAAATCTTAAATTCAATTATTAAAAAGGTTCAAATCAATGATCACAAGTTAAGATATAAGGTAAAGAAAGAAATAGCCAAGAAGATTACAGGTAAAAAAATTAAGAAAATCAAAAGAAGATCTAAATTTTTAATTTTCGAAATAAATAAAACTTATTTAATGTTAGTCCATCTTGGAATGACTGGAAAATTTTTTTTGGAGGATCGAAATAAGAAAAAATTTAAAACAAGTTTTTATTATCTTTTAGATTATCAAAAGGATCAAAAACATAATCGAGTAATATTTTTTTTGAGCAAAAATCGTAAACTTATTTATAATGATGTACGAAAGTTTGGGTTTATCAAATTATATAAACTTACCGATTATACAAGAATATCTCACTTAAAAAACTTAGGGCCAGAACCATTAGAAAAAAAATGGAATTTTAAATACTTTAAGAATTATATCGTGAATAAAAAAAGAAATATCAAAAATATTCTAATGGATCAAAGATTTGTATCGGGTTTAGGAAATATTTATGTGAATGAGATATTATTCCTAAGTGGTGTAAGGCCCTGCAGTGAAGTAAAAGAACTTAAGGATTTCAAGATTAAAAAAATTATTAAAAATTCAAAAATGATTTTAAAAAAATCAATAAAACTTGGTGGGTCTACAATCAAAGATTTTTCTAGTGAAAATGGAAAAAAAGGAGTGTTTCAAGAACATTTAAAGATATATGGAAGAAAAGGTAAAAAATGTTCTAATGTAGATTGTAATACTAATATAGTTAGAATTGTAATTTCTAATCGAGCGACTTTTTTTTGTAAAAAATGTCAAAAATAATAAAGTTGACCGAAATAATTGAGCCATATATACAATCGTAAAAATGCCTAACACAAAAGCAGCCATCAGAAGAGTAAGAAGGGTTAAAAAGCAAACCTTAACTAATAGGATAAGAAAAAGTAAGTATAAAAATGCGGTGAAACAAATGGAAATGCTTATTAAATCCAAAGACAAAACTAAAATTAAAAATTATTTTCCAAAATTCCAATCAATTCTAATGCAGGTTGCTAAATCTGGAGTAGTAAACAAAAAAACTGCTTCAAGAAAAATTTCAAAAACATCTAAAAGAATTTAAATTTCCAAAATTAAATTTCAAATTTAGTTTAAAAAACCACATTTATATTTTTTTAATTTTTATAATCAAAATATAGTTTCATTTAAAAGTTGTAAAACTTTTTCTATCAGGACGATAAAGCTACAACCTGACTCAAATTATTTTTCGTTTCCAAAAAAAAAATCTTGCAAATATTTTTAAAAGAGAGTTAAAAGGATTCTCTAACTAAATTTCAAATGGAAAAAAATAATATAAAAAAGCAACATAATGTTTACGTTTCAGAAGAGGAAAATACATTAAACTGGCTGGAAATTCAAAGTGCATTTAAAAAAACTTTCGGTGGGGAAATCTATAATAGTTGGTTACAGAAAATTTCCTTAGAGAAAGAATTCAATGATTACTTAATTTTAGGTGTCCCTACAAGATTTTTTAGAGATTGGATTGTTTCTAGATATTTAGACAAAATTCTAGAACAAGTTAAAAGTTTTAAATTAAGCTTAAACAGAATTGAATTCAAAATTATCGAAGAAAGCAAAAGTACGCAAGACTTAGCTAAGATAGATCAAATAAATAAAGTAACTGAAATTAAAGACTCAATACTCAACTATAATAGACTTAATCCACAGTTGAATTTTGATAGTTTTATACAAGGAAAAAGTAATGATATTGCACTCTCTTACTCGAAAAAAGTTTGTGAACATGTATCTAGATATAATCCTCTTTACATCTGCGGTGGAGTAGGATTAGGAAAAACTCACCTTTTAAATGCGATAGGATTAGAATTACAAGACGAAAATAATGTTATGTTTATTTCAGCTGAGAGGTTTATGTATCACTTTATAAAATCTATAAAAAAAAATGATATGGTAAATTTTAAAGATTTTTTTAGAAAGTCTTCAGTTTTTATCATTGATGATATTCAATTCATTAGTGGTAAAGAAAGTCTGCAAGAAGAGTTTTTTCACACTTTTAATAGCTTAATGGACAAAGGTTCTCAAATAATAATCTCAGCTGATAGAACCCCAATGAAACTAGATAGAGTACAAGAGCGAATAAAATCAAGATTAGCTGGAGGACTAGTTGTAGATATAGACTCTCCCGATTTAGAGCTTAAAGAGAAAATTATTAATAAAAAAATTCAAGAAATTCAAAATCAATTTAAAGAAAACATATTATTAAGTGAAGAAGTAATAAGGTTTATTGCATATGAGAGCAAAACAAACATCAGAGATCTCATTGGTATACTAAATAGAGTTATAGCTTTCAGCAGAGTTCATAATAAAGTTTTAAACACGTCAGATTGTAAAAATATATTAAAAGATGTATTTAACCAAAGTAAAGTTATAACAGTTGATAAAATTCAAAACGTAGTATCAAATTATTTTAACATTCCTTTAAGTGAAATGTTATCTCAAAGAAGATCTAGACCCTTGGCAAGACCAAGACAAATAGCCATGTACCTTGCAAAAAAATTAACTACTAGATCATTACCAGAAATCGGTAGAAGGTTTGCTAATAGAGATCATACAACAGTCATTCATGCGGTAAAAACAATAAATAGGTTATCAGAGCAGGATGACGAAATGAAAAAAAATATCAATCAAATTAAAAGTCTTTTACTTGAACAGTAAAAATGCAATTTTCTATAAAAAGAGACAAGTTACTTAAATCTTTAAACTTTGTTCAAGGAATAGTTGAAAAAAAAAATACTTTACCAATTCTTTCAAATGTTTTGTTGCAGCTAAAAGATAAAAAATTGGCTATCGTAGCAACTGACCTGGATATCATCTTTTATGATGAAATTACTGATGTAAAAATAACTAATCAGGGCAGCACTACAACATCAGCAGCAATTCTTTACGATATATTAAGAAAAATATCAGCTGAATCGGAAATAAATTTCGATTTAAGATCAGAAAACAAATTAAGTTTGAGAAGTGAAAATGCTGATTTTAACCTTTTGTGTTTACCAACTGACAACTTTCCCACTTTTTCCGATCAATTTAAGGGAGAAGAAATGTCATTTAATAATCAAAATTTCTTAAAACTATTAAATAAAACAAGAATTTCAATTTCGAACGATGATACAAGGCATTATTTGAATGGAATTTTTTTTCATTTAACAGAAGGTCATGGAAGATATTTTTTAACAGGTGTCGCTACAGATAGCCATCGATTATCCTCAAGTAGTCTAGAAATTTCAAATATTAATGAATTTCAATCTTTTATCTTACCTAGAAAAACAGTTTTTCAACTATGTTCAATTCTCACAGAGACTAATGAAAAACTAACAATGCAAATATCAGATAATAAGGTTAAATTTTCTGTTGGAAATATGCAATTAATTTCAAAGGTGATTGATGGAAAATTTCCAGACTATAAAAAAGTTGTGCCATCAGGAAATGATAAAGTTTTGAAAGTTGGCTCAAAAGATTTTATTAGTTCAATTGAGAGAGTAGCGAGCGTTTCACTGGATCGAAAAGAAGGAGTTAAATTGTCTATTCACAAAGATAATGTTCAACTATCAGTAAATAGTGCTAATTCTGGAGAAGGAAACGAAAAGATCAAAGCTGAATTTAATTCAGACAACTTAATTATAAGTTTTAACTCTAAATATTTGCTAGATATCGCATCAGAGGTAGAAAATAAAAATTTAAAATTAAACTTGAAAGACTCAACCTCTCCGGTTTTAATAGAGGATCTTTCAGATAAAAATAGTTTTCATGTCATTATGCCAATGAAAATTTGATTTTAGCTAAAATCAAAACTTTTTTTATTTTTTGACCTAGAAACGTTGGTACTTAATAATTCTAGATGCCTTATCATCGCTGATGTTTCAAATTGATTAAAAAAAATGATATAATTAGTAAATTCAAAAAAAAACTAAAATGCCTAAAAATTCAGAATTAAATATAAAACCAAATTATGGTGCGGATTCAATCAAGGTCTTAAAAGGCTTAGAAGCTGTTAGAAAGAGACCAGGTATGTACATTGGTGATACCGACGATGGGTCTGGTTTACATCATATGGTTTTTGAAGTTGTAGACAACTCAATTGACGAAGCTTTAGCAGGATATTGTAAAAAGATTACTGTCACAATGAATGAAGATAATACAATTACCGTTGAAGACGACGGAAGAGGTATCCCTGTTGACATGCACAAAGGTGAAAAAATGCCTGCAGCAGAGGTAATAATGACACAATTGCACGCTGGAGGAAAATTTGATCACGACTCATATAAAGTTTCAGGAGGTTTGCACGGGGTAGGAGTTTCAGTGGTGAACGCTTTGTCTGAAAAATTATCCTTAAACATTTTCAGGGACGGAAAAGAATACGAAATATTTTTTAAAAACGGGGAAACTATTAAACCATTAAAAAAGAAAGGCACCACCAAACAAAAAGGAACAAAGATTTGTTTTTTGCCATCTAGAGAGGTCTTTTCATCTATAAAGTTTAGTGCATCAATTTTAGAAAAAAGGATTAGAGAACTTGCATTTTTAAACAAAGGAGTTTCGATCACTTTAAAAGATAAAACTGGAAAAAAAAACAAAGAAACTATTCACCAGTATGATGGCGGCATAATTGAGTTTGTAAAATATATAAATAATAAAAAACCTATATTAGTAAATAAGAATGAGAAAGAAGTATTTAAAAAACCCGTATATGTTACTTCAACAAAAAATAATGTAGTTGTTGAATGTTCGTTTGAGTGGAATGCAGGCTATTCTGAAGAGGTATTAGCTTTTACAAATAATATTCCTCAAAAAGATGGTGGAACACATTTGTTAGGTTTTAGAAGTGCACTTACAAGAGTAATTAATAAGTATGCTTCAGATAAAAATAAAAAAAATAAAGTTAATTTATCAGGTGACGATATTAAAGAAGGATTAACTTCCATACTTTCAATTAAAATGCCAGATCCAAAGTTCTCTTCTCAAACTAAAGATAAATTAGTATCTTCAGAAATCAGAAACGTTGTTGAGCATATCATCAGCGAAAAAGTTTCTACATGGTTTGATCAGAATCCTTCTGTTGCAAAAACTGTAATAGAAAAAATTACTCAAGCTGCTATGGCAAGAGAGGTAGCAAGAAAAGCAAGAGACAGTGTTAGAAGGAAAGGAACCTTTGAACTTTCTGGACTACCAGGAAAACTTGCAGATTGTCAAATTCAAAAGCGGGAAGGTACTGAATTATTTATTGTAGAGGGTGACTCTGCCGGTGGATCCGCTAAACAAGGAAGAGTAAGAGAATTTCAAGCAGTTCTACCACTAAGAGGAAAAATTTTAAATACTTTTGTAAATGGAAAAAAAAATGGAGACGATCAATCCACAAAAGCTTTATCAAAAATGATGTCTTCCTCTGAGATAGTCACTTTAATAAATGCTTTAGGAACAGGTTCTAAAGATTTTAATATTGAAAATTTAAGATATGATAAAATTATAATAATGACAGATGCTGACGTTGACGGGTCACACATAAGAACATTGTTATTAACATTTTTTAATAATTCTCCGTTTAATCAATTAATCGAAAATGGTCATATTTATTTAGCTCAGCCACCATTATTTAAAGTTACTAAATCCAACAAAAGCACTTATATAAAAGATGAAAAAAATTTAGAGAATTATATATTAGAGTCATCAAAACTAAGTAAAAATATCAAGAAAGGGTCATCAGATTACAAAAAATTCATACAGGAACAAAGAGAAAAACTTTCAATTCAAAGGTTCAAAGGTTTAGGAGAAATGAACCCAGAGGAACTTTGGGAAACCACATTAAATCCTGACAATAGAACAATGTTAAGAGTCCAATACACTAAAGGAACAAAAGATAAATCTAAGGATGATCAGAAAATGATCGAGATTTTGATGGGTGACGAAGTTGCTCCAAGGAAAGATTTTATAACAAACAACGCCTTAGATGTTGCCAATTTAGATATTTGATAAAGCAATGAATTTCAACACTCTTTTCCGAACAAAAGAGAATTTAAGCTTAGATAAAAATACACTCACAATTTTAAGATATATAGCCATTTTTGGCCAGTTTTTAGCTATTGGTATTGTTTACTATTATTTAGATTTACCGTTTCCAATTTTAGAATGTTATTTAATCATTTCACTTGGTTTGATCACAAACTTATATCTTCAATTTGGTATCAAAATTAATCAACTTAAAGATATTTATGCTGCTCCTTTTCTACTATTTGATCTAATACAGTTAAGTGCTCTTCTTTACTTGACGGGTGGAATATTTAATCCTTTCTCCTTTTTATTAATTATTCCAGCTATAGTTTCTTCAACATTTTTAAGTATGGGAACCACAATAATTCTAGGTTTGATAACATCAATACTTTTATTAACTATCTCATTTTTTCATTTGCCATTACCAGGTGAAGACATGAATTTGTTGAATTTCCCAAATTTTTATAAAATTGGAATAATAATATCTATTTTAATTGGTTTAATATTTCTAAGTTATTTTGGTATTCGATTCGCTGGAGAAAAAAAGAAAACAGAGGAAGCTTTTAAAAAACTTCAAGAAGTTATTTATAAAGAGTACGAGTTGGAGTCTTTAGGAGGTCAAGCTGCTGCTGCTGCGCATTCTCTTGGAACACCATTAGCTACAATTAGTGTAGTAGCAAAAGAATTAAAGAAAGAAATTGGAGACGACGAGGACCTTTCTAAAGACATTGATCTGTTAATAAGTCAATCTAAGAGATGCAGTGAAATCTTAAAAAGAATTTCAAAAAAACAAATCGAGGAAGATAAATTTTTTAGTTCAACTAAACTAGAGAATTTACTTGAGGAAATAATAAATTCCTTTAAAGAAACTTCTTCAAAAGAAATAACTCTTGTATCTGGTAAAGATAAAAATAAAATAGATATTCAGAGATCTGCAGAAATGATCTATGGCTTAAGAAATTTTATCGGAAACGCAATTAAATTTTCAAAAAGTAAGGTTAATATTTTTTTGATTAGCAATGAAAAAGAAATTAAAATTACAGTAAATGATGATGGTCCAGGTTTCCCTAAAGATATAATTGAGAAATTGGGTGAACCATATATAAAATCGAGATCATTAGAATTAAATTCAAATTCAGGTCTAGGTCTTGGAACTTTCTTAGGTAAAACTTTGTTAGAGAGACAAAACGCCAAACTGTTATTTAAAGACGACAAAAATTTGGGTGGTGCTTCAGTAGTAATCAGCTGGTCACCAAAAAATATTTTACTAAAAAGGTAAATTTTATTTTGGTTCTTGTTGTGTTAAACAATGAATTGCCCCAAAACCCCAAATTAATTCAGAGCAATCTACTGGAACAATTTTTCTATTATTAAATTCTTTTTTAAAAATTTTGATTACTTTTTTATCTTTGGGATCATTGAAAGTTGGCAACAAAACAAATTTATTAAAGATATAAAAGTTTAAATACGAAGCTGGAACTCTGCATTTATTTATATAAATAGGTCTAGGCATAGGAATTTTAATAATTTTTATTTGCGAAGAACCAATTTTAATTTTTTTTAAAATTTTGAGGTTTTCATCAAGATTTTTGAAATTTGCATCTTTTTTGTTACTTTCGTAAGCAAGAAAAACTTTATTAAATTTTACAAATCTAGCAATATCATCAACGTGACCATGAGTATCGTCTCCTACAATTCCTTTATTTAGCCAAATAACCTTTTTTGCACCAAAAAATTTTTTAAAAAGGTAATTATAATCATTTATTTTTAAAAAAGAATTTCTTTGTTGAATTTTACTTAACAAACACTCTTTTGTTGTGAGTAGCAAACCTTTTCCATTTACATCGATTGCTCCACCTTCAAGAACTATTGATTTTTTATTGTATTTAGGATTTATGACATTTCCCTTGTAGTGATTTTTTATTTTTAAATTGACTTTATTATCTGTTTTATAATTTTTATATTTTGCCCAACCGTTAAACTTCCAATTTAACAAAATATTCAAATTTTTTTTATCTTTAACAAATATTGGCCCTGTATCTCTCATCCATACTCTGTCTGTTTCACAAATTATAAATTTTATATTTCGTATTCTTGCATTATTTTTCCTAAGTAATCTTTTTATTATATTTTTAGATTTGTGGCTTTTAATTAAAAGATTTACCTGTTGAGATTTGGTAATTTTAGAAATTATTTTAGCAAATATCTTAGGAATATTTTTAAATTTGCCTGGCCAATCATCTTTATTATAAGGCCATCCAATTAAAGTGGACTTTTGTCTTTCCCATTCAGCTGGCATTCTAAAAAGAGATTTTGTTATTTTAGGCATCTCTTGG
>Ga0208878_1000909_pt1 | contig 10171 bp, 11 predicted proteins | sample Knorr_S15_td_Sur_FD_185600 | JGI IMG/M metagenome (GOLD analysis project Ga0208878, IMG submission 185600) | Marine microbial communities from Southern Atlantic Ocean transect - Knorr_S15_td_SurfaceA_ad_5m_LV_A (SPAdes) (version 2) | ecosystem: Environmental > Aquatic > Marine > Oceanic | place...
GTTTCGCACATTGGAGAGAAAAGTTTTTGGGATATTGCATCAATAAGTACCAAACCTTTTATAGCCTCACATTCTAGCGTGTATAATTTATGTCCTCATTTTCGTAATTTAAAAGATGATCAAATTGAAGCAATCAAAAAAGTAAAAGGTTTGATTGGTCTTAATCCATATCCTTTTTTTATTGATAAATCTTTTAAAGAAAGAGAAACTAAAGAAAGAAAAAAATATCTTGATGAATTAAATTCTATTGAAAGAAAATATTCTAACAAAACTTCTCAGTGGATAGCAAAACAACATTTTCTTCAAAAAAAATTATCAGATATATGTCCAAGTATAGAAGTATTTGTTGATCATATTGAGTATGTAATAAATAAAATAGGTATTGATTATGTTGGAGTAGGTAGTGATTATGACGGCCTTGATTGTTTGCCAAATAAATGGAATGATTGTTTAGATCACATGATAATTCAAGAAAGTTTAGAAGAAAGAGGATATAAAAATTCTGAAATTGAAAAAATAATGGGTAAAAATATCTTAAGAGTTTTGGAAGAAATCTATAATTAGAAGTATACCAATTAAAACTAAAATTAATCCTGATATTTTTTGAATAATATTTTTTCTTCTTTGAAAAAAATCACCCATTCCATAACTTGTTACTACAACTGTAACTATAATATACCAAATTCCATCTATTACAGATGCAGTAATGACAAGAATTGAGTGAGAAAAAAAGGAAGCATCAATTTTTACAAATTGTGAAAATACTGCTGAAAACCATATTAGAATTTTAGGATTTAAAATTGCTATAGAAAAACCTTGTAAGAATGAATTAAAATTTTTTTGATTATGTATATGTTCAATTTCTTGATTTTTTTTGAAAAGAAATTGAAATCCAATAAATAATAAAAATAGAATTCCAATAATTTGTATAAATTGAAATAGTATTTCATTTGTAGTTAAAATAATTATAAGCCCAGTAACTGCAAAAACTGCGTACACACCCATACCAATCCCATGACCAATAGCAGTCATAAATCCAGCAAATCGGCTAATTGTAATACTATTTCTTATAATTAACGCTAAACTTGGTCCAGGTGACATTGCTCCTGCAACACAGACAGTAGCAAACTGAAGCCAAAATATAAAAGTCACTTAATTATTTGTTAGGGTTAAATATTTTTTGATTGTTTCTTGTAAGCCAAATTCAAATGTATCACAGATGAGAGCATGACCAATAGATACTTCTTTAATATTATTTATTTTATCTAAAAAAAACTTTAAATTTTCTAAATTTAAATCATGACCAGCATTTAATTCAATTTTTGGAAACTCTTTTTCTAAATAGTTTGTTACGTTAATATAATCTTTAATTGCTTTTTCCTTATTTTCACTAAAGTTATGAGCATAATCAAAAGTATAAAGTTCTACTCTATCAGTTTTTATTACTTCTAAATTTTCCAGTGTTTTTATAGAAGGGTTAATAAATATTGAAACGCGAATATTATTACTCTTAAATTCACTAACTATATCTGTTAATAAATTTTTGTTAGTTTCACAGTCCCAACCAAAAGAAGAGGTAAGAGCACCAGGTGGATCTGGAACTAAAGTTACTTGATCTGGTTTAACTTCAATTACTTTTTTGACAAAAAAATCTGATGGGTATCCCTCTACATTAAATTCTTTATTTTCAAATTTTGATAATAAGTTTTTTAAAGGTTCTAGGTCAGAAAATTTTGCGTGTCTTTCATCAGGACGCGGATGTACTGTAATTCCATCAGCACCATAGTTTAAACATTTATCACTAATATCAATTAAGTTTGGTAAATCAGCTCCTCTAGCATTTCTTACTAAAGCAAACTTGTTTACATTAACACTTAAGGCTGTCATGTTTATAAATTATATAACTTTCCCATATGTTTTAATCATCCATTCATGAACTTTAGGATGATTATATACTTCTTCTCTTAATTTTTTTAACCTTTCATAAGGTTCTAATATATCAGTTGGTACACCATCTAAAAGTCCGGAGGTTAGCCAGCCAAGTAGTCTCCATATTGCCAAATCAGCAATAGAAATCTTTTTACCAACAAAAAAATTAGATTCATTATTTTTCTCAAGTAAATTGTCAAGAAACTGAAACCATTTTGGCAGATGTTTTGTTGCTAATATTTTTCTAGCCAATTCTAATCGTTCCTTCTCTTTATCTCTACTAGATAGAGTTACCAGATAGTTTATGTCTTGTGCCGTATCAATAATTTGATCAATTTGAGCTGCTTCAAAATCATTATTTTTTGGATATAAACCTGCTAACTTTCCACAAAATCTGGCAATTGCTCCTGTCTGCGCAACTATTTTGCCATCAACATCCAATACAGGTAATTGTTTGAAAGGAGCTATTTTTTTGTTTGGTAATAATCCTGTTGCCTTCAAGTCATCTATTTCTTTTCCCTCAACACGATAATCATTGAATGGAATGCCCCCTATAAATAAAGCTAATCTTGTAACTTCTGCTCTCCAAAAAGGGATTTTAAAATAGTATAATGTAATTTCCATATTGATTATTTAATTTTTTTACATGATACACAGATATGTTCAAAAAAAATATAGATAATTTGATCATTATTCTAAATATTATTTTCTTTTCTTACTACGCTATTCAACTTTTAATATTTACTGATGAATTTGCTATGAACAATTTAGGTTTTTTTAATCATGCAGTAGCAGGTTTATCAGAAATCGTAGGAATAATATTTGTTACTTTTGTATTAGCTTACATAATAATTATGTTTAGAGGGATAGAAAAACAACTACCATTTATTTTTTTAATATTTATTTTTCAAGTTTTAGTATCATTAAATTTCTGGAGATATGTTTTTACGAATAGTCCTGGCGAAACAAGTCTAAACATTATTGCAACTAATGCAATTTTCTTTTCTATATTGAGTATTTTAAATTTATTTTTTATTTTTCGAAATTTCAAAAAAATTTAACATTGATCATTTATCATTTCATTTTTTCTCATAGGCATAGAATCAATCAATTTAAATAAGCGTATAAAAATTTTTTCATTTTTACTATAATCTTTAATTAAGCCATCGTATCCAATTACCCATATTCCATACTTATTTAGAAAAGTTGGTGTTTCAAATTCCTTATTTTTGAATTTTTCAAAGTATATAAATTTTAAATTTCTATCGTTTATTGAACATTTATTTTCAGAAACAAATTTTTGAGTAACAAGAAATATTTGATCTTCTTTTTTTTCAAAGGAAACTATAACTATTCTTTTTTCCCAATTAAAATCCGATATTTGATTGGCCATTATTTCAAAATGTATAAATAAAATTAGAATTATAATTGCATATTTCATTTCTATGGTGCTGATACCGAGAATCGAACTTGAATCTGACCGTTACCAACGGCCTGTAATAACCATTATACTATATCAGCACTTATGTAATATTAGCATAAGCAAAATATTTACTCAAATCATTCATAATTGACTTGATTAGCCTTTAACGCTTCCTGCAGTTAAGCCTCCTACCAAATATCTTTCAAAAATAAAAAATAATAATAGTACAGGCACAGTTATCATCACAGACCCAGCCATCAAATATTGTCTTGGCACTTCTTGATCATCAAGTTGAGTATAAAGACCTCTTGGTATAGTAAAATATTCTTGATTATCTAAAAACATAAAGGCAAATAAGAATTCATTCCAAGCAATCATAAATACGTACAACGAAACAGATAAAATAGCCGGTACACTTAACGGTAATGTAATTCTTAATATGACCCCAATACGAGAACATCCATCAATAAGAGCAGACTCTTCTAGTTCATATGGAATACCTTTGAAATATCCTTGCAACATGTAAAGTGCAACAGGAATAGTTGTTGCCGGATAAACAATCATTAGACTAAACAAGCTATTTCTAAAACCAAGCTGACTGAATATAACATAAAGTGGAATTACAAGTACTATTGCCGGAACCATATATATTATTAAAATAGATGATGATATTTTTGATCTTCCTGCAAATCTTAAGCGTGCAACTGCATATGCACCTGGAATAGAAAAAAACAAACTGACGAAAACAGTTACAAATGAGACAATAGTGCTGTTTAAAGCAAAATTTAAAAAGTTGTATTGAGTGATAACAGCAATATAGCTCGAAAAAAAATCTGATATTGAATAAAAAAATGGAATACTTAAATCAGTTGGGTTTTGTAACAAAACCATTTGGCTTTTTAAGCTTGATACAAACATTAAATAAAAAGGAAAAATAATTATAAAAGAAAAAAATATTAAACTATTTGTTTTAAGAAATTTTAAAAAAGAAACTTCAAATAAAAAATTACTAAAATTTTTAGCTGTAAAATATTTTTGTAACAGTAGATTAAAAGCTATAAACACTGATAAAATAATTAATAATTGATAGGCATTAATTTCTTTATTAATTAGAAAAAAATACGATAAGGCTAAAGATATTATAAAAATAAAAATGTTAGAGACTTGATTGGTAATTATAATTCGTATTGCAAAAAAACAAATTGCGTAAAGGAAACAATATAGAAAAATATTTTTATAAATAAATATATTTTTTGAGAGAAAAATTGATATTGAAACAAAATCTCCAATTACAGCTAATAAAAATAGCGTAATTATTGAATATAAATAAATGAAAAAAAACTGATAAATATTATTTGTCATTCTTCTATATCCTTAGGTGCTATTTTTTGATGAATGAAAACAAAAATTGCCAGAAGAATAAATATAAGTACAGCTACTGAAGATGCAGTGCCCATATTTGAAAGTGCAAAAGCTTCATCGTACACCTGAACCGTTAATGTTCTAGTTCCAGCATTACCCCCCGTTAATAAAAATATATCCTCAAACTTATTAAAGTTCCAAATGAAACGTAAAATGAAAAGCAGGGAAATAACTCCAAGTAATTGCGGTAATGTAATGTAAAAAAACTGTTGTATTCTTGTTGCTCCATCAATATCCGATGCCTCGTAAAGATCTTTTGGAATAGCTTGTAATCTTGCTAGTATAAATAAAAAAGCTAATGGAAAATATCTCCAGCTCTCAAAAAGAATAACTATAAATAGAGTAAATGGAAAATCAAACCCAAGAAAATCAACTTTTTTTAGTCCTAAGAAAAAAATTGGCTCACTTATAAATTCGTTGTTTAATAAATAATTATTAAGAAAGCCCTTAAAAGGATCTAAAATGTAAACCCAGGTAAATGCTACAGCTATTACAGGTGAAACAAACGGAAATAAAAATAACCCTCTAAAAAATCCTTTTCCTAAAAAATTTTTTTCAAGTAATAAAGCAGCACTTATACCTAATAATAATGCTCCGATAGTAGCAAAAAAAGAATATAAAAAAGTTACCTTTATATTTTCTATTGTTTCATTTTTTTGTAATATTTTTTGAAAATTTTTAAGAGAAAATTTTAAGTTTGTTAAAATATTATCTGCATCAGCAACACCTCTTGGTTTGCTTTCTTTTGGATTGAAATTATCTATTTCAAAATTATCATTCGCTTTAAATTTAAAAATTATTTTTTCATTATATTTTGGTTTCCATTCTTCAAAATAACAACTCAATAAATTATTATTTACAGAACATCCTTCAGCAATTTCTACAGGTGAAATAAATTCTGAAATTTTATCAGTAATTTCTATATTAAATATTGGTTTTTTTTGTGAACTATTTTTGAATCTATATTCAATTAAAATATCATCTCCAGGTTCTATATCTTTAGTCTTAAGTTTTTCTTTTATGATAGGCTGTGGCGCTCTTAAATCTCCAAGTTTAACTTCTTTAAAGCTTAACCAAAAATTTCCAAAAATAGGAAATAATATAATTAAAAAAACGATACTAATTGTAGGAATTAGCATTGTGTATGCTAATTTTGCTTCTTTATTTAAGTTAAACATTAATGAAAAGGCGACAATATATGTCGCCTTTAATACGATAAAAAAAAATTTTAGTCTATATCGCTAATTTGGCTATTGATAGCAGCTACTGCATCACTAGCAGATTTGTTGCCATCTATAACTTCTCTAACCTCACGATTTATAATTTGACTATTAATTACTTTTGAAGCTGCAGATAGCTGGCCTTCTTTGACCCCCCATCTTTCAGCAACATCTAGTCCTGCAACAATATCATTAATGACTGATGCATCATATAAATCTTTAAGTGGTGCTTTTCGATCTACACCTACAGGTAAGCTACTCCAAGCTTGGACAAATTTATCTGAGTCTGAAGCATCTCCTCTACGAACAGGAAATTTACCTTCAGGAGCGATACTTAAAGTTTGAACATAACCATCGCCAACAGCATATTTAATCCATTCCTGTGCAACTTCAGTGTTAGCAGAATCTGTAATAATCATAAATCTAACGTCTGCCCATGCAGCACCGCTTGGGTTACTTGGACCGGCAAAGTTAGTAATGAAACCAGTTTTACTTGCTAATTCTGGTGAAGTTGGATCATCATTTATTGTTGGAGGAGCTGAGTCTCTAAGACCAGCTAATTCATCCATAATAAAAGGTGACCAAATAATCATAGCCGCTTTACCAGCAAAATATAATTCACGAGATTGTTGCCAGAATAAATCACCTGGAGGACTTGCTTTTGCTAATTCTTCATAAAAATCAATTGCTTCAACACAAGCACTACCCATTTCAGCAATTCCTGAAGAATCAACAGGCGAACATCCATTTGCTAAAAGCACGTGCTCTAATACCTGACTCATAAAGTTTTCATCAGTTTTTGTTGCAGCCACAAATCCATACATATTTGGTGGATTGTGTAGTGCATCAATTGCTTTTAGAATGTTATCAAAAGTATTTGGTGCAGCTAAACCTTTTTCTTCAAAAAGATCTTTTCTGTAGACTACCATTTGAGTCCAACCATCAACTGGTACACCAGCAAATTTACTATCGTAACTTGCCATGCCTAGAGCTTTTTCACCAAAAGTAGAAGCGCCTAACATATTAACTACTTCGTTTGTAGCATCTACATCAATTATGCCTTCTTCAGCCCAAGGTAAAATATACTGTAAAGTAGTATAGATTACATCTGGCAAATCATCTGCAGCAAAACCAGCTACAGCTCTTTTACCCATTTCACTCTCTGAAATTGGTATAACAGTAACATTATGGCCAGACGCCTTATTAAAGTCCACAGCCATTTGAACTTGCTTCATCATTCTTGCAGGCTGTTCTTCAGTAGTCCAATACTTGATAGTGTCAGCGTTTAACGAAAATGATAAAAACAAGAAGCTAATAAAAATTGATATAATTTTCATTTTTACCCCCATTTTTTTAAATAAATATTTAAAGAATATGACATAAAAGTTTCTAAAAATTATTATTAAATATTAATAACTTATGGGTTATGCCTCTCTATTTTGATTGAGGATTTAGGAAAGAATTGCCTTTTTTTGCCAAAAAAAATTTTAATTATTTGAGCATATTATCCACATTAAAAATAATTATTATGAATTTTGATTTTTTTTAATTAAGTAAAATAAAGCCAAACCATTAAAACCCCAGATAACTGATAATAAATACATATTAAATCCTATTTAAATAGCAGGAATAAAATTCCTGCTATAAAATTATTCCCAATTTGTTTCTAAGATTCTTACAAGACTCATACCTCTTGGCTCTACTTCATCTAGAAAATCTTTATGATCCGACCAAAAATTATCACCATTTAGTTTGTCTTGAGCTAAACCATATTCTTTCATAGTATTGAAACGAACAGCAAATCCGAATGAGCCATTATCTTTTCCATTCATCCTACCAACAGTTCCTCCTGTTGCACCATTATCCATCCAAGCTTTAATAAAAATATCACCTTTATCTTGAATTAAGTTGATATCTTTATGATAAAACATCCACTGTGCAAAAACAGGTTTAATACCAGCATCTGAAGGCATATTATGAACCAATGGTTCGTAAAAATTATTTGTTTCCCATTTAGTGTCAGAAAAAAATGGCTCCATATCCTTTGCCCAATTTTCATCATTAGATAATTTATCATCTACCTCTCCAAAATGAGCATAATTTTCATATCCAATGTTTGTTGTGTACAAACCATTATCTCTTCCAAGATGGCTTGCAAGTGATGATCCAACAGCACCATATTTTTTAAAATATTCCGCTGCAGTATTGTATGCTTTAATAGCATTCGCATTAGATATACTGTATGTCCAACTTCCTACAATCATATTTCCTCCTTTTTTAATAAATATCTCTTCTAATTACTCTGGCATTATAATTTAGATGAATAGTTAAGTTTGCATAATAATCTTTATGACTTTCCCAATAATCTGGAGAATTTTGGTTAGCATCCATGCACTTGCCTAACTCTTGCATACTGTTAAATCTTGCAGCAAATAAATATTGATTATTTCTATCACCAAACATTCTATGAATTGCAATTCCTGATGAACCATTTGACATGTAGTGTTTTTCATCAATTTCAAAACTTTTTTTTATAGCATCCACATCTGGATGACTAAAAACAAAATGTGCCCATACAGGCATTTCCTCAGTAGCACCTTTAATATTTCCAATCAATTCAGTTAAATAAACAGCTTCAACTAATTGATTGTTTACAAAATTTGGTTGCATTTTTTGCCACCATTCTGGAGATGAAGCCCAAGCATCATCATTTTTTCCAAATGCTTCATAACTCTCAAATCCTGCTACCATAGTGAATGTATTATCATCACCACCAATATTATGCGTAACATTAGTCATTCGAGCTCCACTTTCTTTAAACCAAGGTGAAACTTTATCAAAAATATCTACAGCATTTGCGTAGTCAGTTCTTATTTTCCATGTTGCAAACATATTTACCTCCTTTGTTAATTGGAATAAGATGATTATTATGAATTTATTTCATAGAGATTAAAAATATTTTTTTTTAATAATATTTGTGATGTATTTTGTTCCAAGAAAGCTCTAAAAAAAAAGAATTATTATGCTTTTGTTATAAATTTAATTTAGAATGATTATAAAATAATATTTAATTTAAATTATAATTTCATATGGATGTGAATAAAATTACACTAGGATACTGGAGTACAAAAGGACTTGGCTCTGCATCAAGACAAATGATTATTTATGCCGGTGTTCCTCTAATAGCAAAAATTTATAAAGTACTTCCTAAAGAAGAAAATAATCAGATTATATATGAGGGAAGTTCATGGCATGATAATGATAAAATTGATTTAAAGAAAAAAAATAGTTTAATTAATTTACCATACTTAAAATATTTTAAGGATGATAAAGAATTCATAATATCTCATTCCAATACCTGTCTAACTTTTTTGGGTAAAGAATTTGGTATGTTTGGTGAGACGCAAGAGGAAGAGATAGAGTGTGAACAGTTACTGCAAGAAACTGTAGATTTAAGATCAATTGTAACAAGATTTGCTTACACTCATTTTAATTCTAAAGATGAAGAATTATTAGCAGCTAAAGAAGTTTACAATACAGCATTTGAAAATTCTAACTCTGGTAAACTTCAGAAATTCGAACACTGGCTCTCCTCAAAAGATAAAAGCAAAACTAAATTATTTTTAGTAGGTAATAAAATTTCTTCTCCAGACTTTAACCTTTTTGACACTTTAGATCTTTATTGTGAGTTTTTACTTTATTATAATTTTGTGGAAAATGCAGATAATAATAATGTTTTTGCTGTGCTGGAATATCCTCTGATTTCAGATTTTTTTAATAACTTTAAGCAACTTCCCAAAATGCAAAAATATTTTGAATCTGAATTATACAAACTTCCATTTACAAATAAAGGAGCTAAATTTGGATCAGGTAAAAGTGGTATTACGTGGAACCCAAGTATTGATACTGATACAACACCGGATGAAATAATTGTTGAATAAATATATAATATTTATAAAGTAATTTTATGGAAGAAGTAAATTTTTGGTTTTCAATAGGAAGTACTTATACTTATTTAACAGTCAATAGGTTGCATGAGGTTGCAGAAAAAGAAAACATTAAATTTAATTGGCATCCTTTTAGTGTAAGAAAAATTATGATGGATATGGACAACATTCCATTCACTCCACCAGCTAAAAAAATAAAATCAGATTACATGTGGAGAGATATTGAAAGA